>Ga0224505_10000173_pt1 | contig 49111 bp, 32 predicted proteins | sample SF_Jan12_sed_USG_FD_169102 | JGI IMG/M metagenome (GOLD analysis project Ga0224505, IMG submission 169102) | Sediment microbial communities from San Francisco Bay, California, United States - SF_Jan12_sed_USGS_4_1 | ecosystem: Environmental > Aquatic > Marine > Sediment | place: USA: California...
GGCTTTGTTTGTTGAAGGGGGAATTGATCATGCAGCAAAAGGAAAGGAATATGGATTGCAGCAAAGCGAGGATTACTATAACAACCGCTATCATCAGCCCGATGATGAATTCGATGCGGAACACTGGGATTTAGACGGGGTGGTGGAAGATGCATCGTTACTGTTTCAGTTAGGCAAGCAGTTGTCCTTTGCGGAAAATTGGCCTCAATGGAAAACGGGCTCTGAGTTTAAGTCCATTCGTGGAAAGAGTGAGTAGAAATAAAAGACAGGAGTGGGTTTTTATACTTGCCCTTGAATTCAATTCAACACAATGACCTTTGCCGATCACGTCCTTAACTTCTTTCAAGACGTTGATATTTCTACACCGCTGCCGGAAGGCGTAGTAGTGCTCAATCCATATCATGACAAGCACGTTTTTGAACTTTGCCGTAAATTTTATAAACACTATTATAGTGATGAACGAGAGCGGATTTTGATCCTGGGTATAAATCCGGGAAGGTTTGGTGCCGGACTTACCGGCATTCCCTTCACAGATCCGGTGAAACTTGAAAAGCATTGCGGAATTTCCAACACCCTACTGAAAAAACCAGAGTTATCTGCTGATTTCATTTATACGATGATTGAGGCGTTCGGAGGGCCGGTTCAGTTTTATAGCAAGTTCTATTTTAGTTCTGTCTGTCCACTTGGATTTATAAAGGAAGGTAAAAATCTGAATTATTATGATATTAGGGAATTACAGGAAAGTGTCAAAGGATTCATTGTTTATTCACTGAAGGCCACCATAAACTTCGGTATAAATACCGAGACGTGTTACTGTCTGGGAGAGGGAAAAAACTTTGACTTTCTTAACAAGCTGAATGCAGATCATAAATTCTTTAAAAAAATAATTCCACTCGCGCATCCGCGTTTTATCATGCAATATCGACGCAAGAAGTTGAATGAATATCTGGAAAAATATTTGGTGAAGCTTAGCCCGTAAACCTCATAATTTCTTCTTCACGCCACGCACGGCTTCGGCCGTCCAGGGATCTTCCGGCCAATGGTGGCGGGGATAACGCATTCGCATCTGTTTGCGTACTTCGTGGTACGCTGTATGCCAGAAACTTTTCAGATCCTGGGTTACCTGCACCGGTTTGTATCCTGGCGAAAGCAGATGCATCAATACTTTGTTCCTGCCCTCATTTACCGTTGGCGTTTCTACCAGGCCAAAAACTTCCTGTAGCCTGACTTCCATCACAGGAGGATCGCCATGCAAGGAGTAGTGCAATTTGATCATGGATCCGCTGGGCACAGCGAGCCGGGAAGGTGCAAGGTGATCAAGTTTGTTTCCAAGCTCCCAGGGAAGGATGCCTGGTAGTATCGTATTCAGATCAAGCCGGCTGAAGTCCTGTCGTTTACTGACGCTCATCAGAACTGGGGCGAGCCATTTGTCAACGTTGAGCAGCAGATGCTCTTCACTTACATCGGGCCATGCTTCATCTTTTCTCCATGCGCGCAAGCTCATCACGCGCGCTTGCCATGCATCTTGTACTTCAGTCCAGTTCAATAATTTTAGTCCTTCTTCGCGAATGGCATTGCAGAGCAAGTCTATGCGGATGTGATCAGGAATTTTCGCAAGCGGTTTACTGGAAAGCACCGCGCTACCTATCCGTTTTTCTGTCACCGCATTGATCATGCCTTTCTCGCGGCTCCAGTTGATAACTTCATGTTCGGTTGCACGGCGGAGCAAGTCGGCCTCATGCAGTGGTGCAGCCATAAATATTTTCCCCTCACTCCCGCCACTATCCAGTTGCGCGACAGCAAGCCATGGTTGTCTCAGCAATGGGTCGTGATCGGGTAAGCGCACGACCCTTCCGTTTGCCAGCTTATAGCGTGAGCCATGCTTTTCCTGCTGCCGGGCAATACGTTCCGGATAGGCTTCTGCCAAAAGCATTCCGACATCAGTATCTGTGGGAAGTTTGTTATCTATACTGATCCTGAAATGTTTTCGCCAGAATGCCGCCAGTCTTTCAATTCTGTCCAGCATGTTGCGGTCCCCTCCAACACGTTCGCCACCCCTCCATTTTCTGAGCATTTCAACGCGCAGTGATAAATCCGTCCCTGAAGTTTTTGTCAGCGGATCGCGTTCCTCCAGCAATGCCGCGATGTCTGTAGCCAGCGCTGTATTTTCTTTAGCTTCTAAAAGCATATGGGCGATGCGGGGATGCGTAGGAAGTTTCAGCATTTCCTTCCCACGCCTGGTAATACTATTTTCATCAAGGGCTCCCAGCTGTTGTAATAATTCTTTTGCCTGACCTACCGCACCTGCCGGGGGTGATGTGATCCATGTGAGTTCATCAATGTCTTTGATACCCCAGTTTGCAAGTTCCAGCATGAGCGGCACTAAATCAGCTTCCAGGACTTCTGGCTGGCGGGTGGGTTGCAGGGTATGTTGCATATTTTCAGGCCAAATTCTATAACATATCCCGGGGCCTAGGCGTCCTGCACGTCCGGCGCGTTGCGCTGCAGCATCGCGGGTAACGCGGATTGTTTCTAATCGGGTAAGGCCGCTGCGCGGATCGAATTTGGGTACGCGCGCATAGCCACTGTCGACCACAGTGGTAATGCCTTCTATGGTTAGCGATGTTTCCGCGATGGCCGTCGCCAGCACGATCTTTCGCAGACCTTGTGGATGTGGCATTATTGCATCCTGTTGCTTTTTAAAGGGGAGGTCACCGTATAGCGGATGAATACTGGCCTGGAGATCTTCTGATTCCAGCAACGCAACGGTTCGGTGGATATCACCTGTACCAGGTAGAAAGATGAGTATATCACCCTGTTGTTCCCGCAGTGCCTTGCGGATTACGCGGGCCGTAGCGGCAGCGATGAAAACACCTTTGTCTGCTGGTGCGTAGAGAATGCTTACGGGATACTGCTTGCCTGTACTGGAAATGACGGGCGCATTATTCAACAACGCGGAAAGTTTCTCGCCTTCCAATGTAGCGGACATAATAAGGATATGCAAATCGTTGCGAAGTACTTGTTGTACCTGAAGGCATAGCGCTAAAGCAAGATCAGCGTGCAGACTGCGTTCATGAAATTCATCGAAGATGACAAGCGCAACGTCCTCCAGTGCGTTGTCTGACTGAAGCATCCTTGTCAGAATGCCCTCCGTAACTACTTCACACCGTGTACGCTTACTGGTAACATTTTCAAAACGTACCCTGTAACCAATGGTTTCACCCACTTCCTCGTCTAATAAGCTGGCCATGCGATGTGCAACCGATCGGGCTGCCAGCTTGCGTGGTTCCAGCATGATTATTTTACGACCTTCTATCCATGGCTCATGCAAGAGTTTCAGGGGAAGAATTGTGCTCTTCCCAGCGCCGGGCGGGGCCTGCAGGATGACAACTGGATGCCGGGCCAGCGTATGCCTGAGCTGAGGAATAATATCTTCTACGGGATAGACCATCGATATGGCCGCAAAAGTAATAAAATAGGATGGTAGAAAGATATATTAAGAATGGTGTGGCAGTGTAAGGCATTGGGATGCAACCGGGAAATTTCCTTAAAGCATGCGACCTGTTGAATGCGGCAACCGGTAGATGGACCCACAATCAGCGTGATAAAATGTGTTAGGATGATTTCATTGATTTTGCGAGGAATTTGCCAACAATAACAGCCGCGAAGAAAGTGAGATATATTTGCCCCAGGAGTCCGTTTAATATGACAACGGCTTTGGTCGGCAAAGTAGTCGGGAGTAAATCACCCAATCCCGTACTGGTGAGTACAATGAAGGCCATATAGATGTGGTTGAATTCATCAGAGACAGGAAAATTGAGAGAACTAGGGTCAATAAAATGCATGGAACGCAAGAGGAATGAAAAACAAAGTCCAAGCATAAGGTAGCAATCTATACTCAGGTACAGCAGCCGTAAGGATATTTCCGATTTTATGATCTCCAGTACCATTGCAGTGAAAATTGAAACAGCGAGCAGGAATAGCAGGACGGATTTTATAAAATAGTAAAATGAGTACACATCGTATTGCTGTTCCATGTAAAAAAAGAGATACACAATTGCAACAGTCCCAACAATTAAAACCAGATAATTGATTCTATCCGGCAGGAACATGGTAAAAAGAATAAAAAAGGCAAGTAGCACTGTAAGAAATGATTGCGGGAATCCCAGATCTTCGACCGCAATGGGATAAATGATTAATAAAGCAAGATAAAGAACGTGGAGGAGGTAGATATTTGTTTCAAGCGACGGAACTATAACATATCCCCTAACTCGTTTGTAAATTTTTTTCATGCCTTGGGGTTAAACTCTCAATATTTTCATAAAATTGCTAATAAATCCTTAAGAATCTTAGTGAAAAATTGCATGGATAAAACAAGTACAACAGCGGGCTGAAGATGTAAACTTTGCCCACTTGCCCTGTGGCGTGATACGGTTTAGAAATTCAGACTGGTTGGCGATGGGGCAGGATCCTCAAAGGCAATTAAACCTGGAGAGGTTAAATATCACCTGAAAAAATTCATTAATTTTTTTGTTATTTAGTTATTCTTTCCTATCAGGCCTATGTTATGGGCTGAGATAGGATAACTTTTTTGATGATGATCATTTGAATATTCAGACCCCATCAAGAGCGTACGTGAAACAATTATTTTCAAAAAGCAAATGGATCTTACGTATAATAACCATTTTCTTCGCACCGGTAAAATCAAAACATTTTTTTTCATTGGCTTATGTTGTTTGATTGCCGCCAATAGTTTTGGGCAGCAACAACGGCCAAAAGTAGGGTTGGTGCTGAGCGGGGGCGGAGCCAAGGGAATTGCCCACATTGGCATTCTTGCAGCCATGGAAGAAGCTGGTCTTACCCCCGATTATATTACGGGTACCAGCATGGGCAGCATTGTTGGCGGGCTATATGCCGCTGGTTATTCTGCAGCTGAGCTGAAGGCACTTGTTAAGCGTTTGGATTGGGGTGAACTGCTGTCTAACAGGATTCCTTTTGACAAAGTCACTTTTGAAGAGAAGCCATATTATGGCCGCTACTTGCTTGACTTTTATGTTAAGGGTAAGAAACTACAATTGCCAAAAGGAATCATTGAGGGTCAGGGCTTAATGGAATTGTTTTCAAGCCTTACCAGACCAGTGCATGGTATTACTGATTTTAACAATTTGCCAATTCCGTTTGCCTGTGTTGGATCTAATATAGTTACGGGTGAACCATTGCTATTGAACAAAGGCTCCCTGGCCATGTCAATGCGGGCCAGTATGGCTATACCATCCATATTTACTCCGGTAAGGATCGACGATCATTTGCTTGTAGACGGTGGGTTGCTTCGAAATATGCCAGTATCCGAGGTAATTGATATGGGCGCAGATATTATCATCGGCGTTTTTGTAAGCAATGATCTGGATCCGGAAGAGAACCTTACTTCTGCAGTTTCTATTCTTAGTCAGGCCGCTTTTATTACCAGTGCGATGGATTCAAGGCAACAGTTGGCGATGTGCAACGTATTGATACAACCTAATCTTGATGGCTTCGCTACGGGGAGTTTTAATATGGCCTCTCAAATTCTGGAACGGGGGGAGGAGGCTGGAAAAGCTTATGTAGAGATATTCAGGCATCTGGCTGATTCGCTCCGTCAATTTGGGCCGCCACGGACAGTAGTCAAACCGGTAATTCAAAATGAATACATTTTTGATGATGTACAGGTGGAGGGAACCGATGTTATTGAAAAGGAATTTGTTCTTGGAAAACTGCAGGTAAAAACTGGTACTTCAGTATCTATTGATCATATTGAGGAAAGGATTCGGTTAATTTACGGTACGCTTTACTTTGAAAAAATCTGGTATGAAATATTGGGCCCTAAAGGTCATCGGATCCTGAAGATTAGCGTAGTAGAGCACCCCCGAAGCCAGCTTAGATTTTCGTATCACTATGATTCGGAAAACAAGGGAGGAATCATTGCAAATGCAACACTCCGCAACGTGTTGTTGAAAAGAAGCCGTTTAATTCTTGAGGCGGACCTCGCATCCTATCCACGGGTCACCATCGATTACTTCAAATACGTGGGCAAAAATCAAAACGTTGCCCTGCAGACGACTGGCGTCTATTTAAAAAATGAGCTGCCAGCCTATGATAGCATTGGAAATTTGAATAGCCTTTTTTCTACTAATTATGCGACGGCAGGATTGAGGTTGCAAACAACGAAGTTTCAAAGCAGTGCTTTTGGCGTTGAAGCTAAGCTGAGCTATATGGGTCTTAAACCAAAAATTGCAGACGAGTTCTTGAGATCTATATCCAAAATTCAATACAGCAGCACGGCATTTTCACTCTATTATCAATTTGACAATATGAACGATCGTTATTTTCCGACAAAGGGTTTCAAATCAGAAATCAGGTTATCTAAGACGACGAGGAGTAGTGGTAAGGCGGAATTTGGCGATACGTTAACCATACGAGATGAAGAGCTGGGTGAACTGTTATTTACATCCAGTATTTCTGCCGCTGATGTCATGATTCTTCCGATTATTCCGCTAAACCAAAGGCTGTCACTGCTGGGGAAAATGCGGCTGAGGCTTTCTAACCTGCCGGCCAATACGCTAAACCTTGGTGACTATGATTTCATTGGGGGTTTTACTCCGGGCGTGATTAACGCAAACGAATATCTGGGGGTTGGGACCAGAGAATTTGGTTTAGCGAATTACTTCTATGCAAAATTAGGACTGCAGTATAAGGTAAGAAACAACCTATACCTGCAGGGAATTTTCAACTACCTGGATGCTGAACATCCTGTTACGTGGATCTATCCGAATGCAGACGTCGGAAAATTAGGAGACCGGTACAGCAGGTTTGGTTACGGCGGCGCCGTAGGCTTCAGCTCACCAATAGGGCCAATTTCTTTTTCTTTTGCCAAAGACCATTACCGCGAGCGATGGAGAGCTTCTCTGATGATTGGATTTACCTATTGATTAAGATTTCCTGAATTGCCATGGAAGTGCAAGTGATTACCCTACCAAATTCTTAACTAAGCCTAATGAAATCAGTTAACTTGGTTGATTTGTGTTCGGCCAAAAATTAGGCCCCTGTTTATGCTCGCGTCACCCCTGTTCGAAATTTGCGATTCACCAAAGGCATTGATTCTTAAATTATCCTCTGTGCTAAGCTTAATTTTGCTTTCTCCGTAGATATTGGCTGTTGTGGCATAGCTTTTCAAATCCTGCGTATCAATACGATTTTCTCCGAATAGTCTATACTTCTGAAATTCAGCCTTACCACCTCTAATTCTTAAATCATTATCACCGTAAAGGCTGGTCTTCAGATATTCAGTCTTTACCGATGCCAGTCTGATTTCATTTTCTCCGTATGCCTTGAGCGTAAACTTTTTCGCGCGGATCGGACCATCGCAGGTTAATTCCTGATTTCCCCTGATTTCAAGGTACTCCAGGCTCGTATAAGTAACATAGGCCGTCACGGATGCATCCCTGTATATGCTTCTCCTTCCGTTTGGAATGTTGTGTTCTGTCTTTTCTATCACTTTTGCATCATCAAGATAGACGTGCAATGTTTTACCCTTAACTTTGATGTTGATCCTGTCAGGGGAAACGTTGGTGTAGATCAGCCGGATACTTTCCTCTTCACCTTTTTCAAGGATCAAATTCACCCTGGGCGAAGCAATTATTTTGCTGAATGATTTCAGGTCGCGGTTAATCTCCTGGGCCACTGAAAGTTGCGCTGAGAATACCAATAGACCGAATGCAAGTAGGTTTTTCTGCGTGTTAAGCATAGTATTTAGTTTATTTAAGGTTAGGACAACTTGCGGTAACAATACCCCTATTCCCTACCTAAGATTCTTAATTTATTATATTTCTTTCGCAAGCATTTTCGATGCGCAGCGAATGTCGGATCCTGGCGGGTGCCGGAGGGACAGAAACCATCAGCGAAATTTGTTTAATACGGTCATTCACTTCGCAAAGAATTTACCGGGTTACCCATGGCGGCCTTGAGGGCCTGAAAACTAATGGTGAAGATGGCAATGGCCACCGACAATACACCAGCAATCAGCACAGCGAAAGCATCAAAACCAATCCGATAAGGAAACCCCTGCAACCATTGGTTCATGGCATACCAGGTAAAGGGTATGGCAATTAGGAAAGAGATCACCACGAGTTTTGTGAAGTCCTTTGAAAGGAGAACCATCATTTGTCCTACCGTGGCACCCATTACTTTGCGAATGCTGATCTCTTTGGAGCGTTGTTCGGCTGTAAAAGAAGCAAGACCATACAGTCCGAGGCAGGCAATCAATACAGCCAGGCAGGTGAAGATCAGAATAATGTTACCCATGCGTTGCTCAGCCCTGAATTGCGCATCGAAATTTTCGTCCAGGAAAGAGTACTCGAATGGAGCCTGCGGCGCATATTTTTTCCAAAGACTTTCAATGATTTTTATTTTCTCCTGTGTGTTGCCCGGCGTGACGCGTATTGCCATTTCGTAGTTAGGCGATGGCCCCAACAAAATTGCCATGGGTTTCACCGTATTTTTCAAGCTTTCAAAATTGAAGTCCTTCATGATACCAATGACACGCACCGTGGTTCCTTCCGGACTGTTGAAATAACCAACAAGCGATTTTCCTTCAAAGTCCTCTTGCCAACCTAATTGTTTGGCTGCGGCCTCGTTAAGAATGACTGCTGTACTATCGCTGGGGAAATCACGGCTAAAAAACCGGCCCCTGGTCATGGTATACCCCATCGTTTTCAGGTGATCCTGGTCGGCGAAATACATATAAAACAAATGATCTTGCTCATTACCTTCTGGGCGAAACACTGAATTCCAATCCAGGTTTGGGGGAAGTCGGTTCGCATAGCTCGCACCGACTATTTCAGTATGTTGAAGCAGCTCATTTCGGAATGCTTCAGCATTGGGGTTGAGATTGATTGTATGCAACAGGTTAAGCAGATTCGCTTTGTTAAAACCAATGTCCACCTTTTGCAGATGGTTTAATTGCTTATACACAATCATTGAGCTGATGATTAGTGCAATCGAAATGAAGAACTGAAATACAACCAGGACGTTCCGAATGCCTGAACTTTTCATCCCGGCACGGATTTTTCCTTTTAGAACTTCTGCAGGTTTGAATGCGGTAAGGTAAAAAGCCGGGTAGCTTCCGGCAATTAGTCCAAGCAATACAATGAAGGCAGCAAGCCCGCCAACAAAAAATGGGGAATACATCATGCCAACCGTTAAGTTTTTGCCCGCCAGGAGATTGAAAGAATTCAGGGCTATGGAAACAACCGCCAGCGCAATGATTACGGCAATGCTGACATACAGGTAGGACTCCATGAGGAACTGCCCGATCAAACGCTGTCTTACAGCGCCGATTGTTTTTCGGATACCGACTTCCTTAGCCCTGTTGGCTGACCGCGCAGTTGAGAGATTCATAAAATTGATGCATGCCAGCAGGATTATAAAAATGGCCGTTGCACCGAACAAATACACGTATTGGATACTCCCGGGAGGAGTTATGTCATCGCGTAGCCGGGAGTATAAATGGATGTCGGGCAAGGCCTGAATGATAAAACCTATTGTATTCCCCTGTGCCCGGAATTGTTCCATCGTGACACCTAGATATTTTTCTATATCACCACCCATGTATTTTTCTACAAAGTAATCGAGTTGGGACTTTACATCAGCTACCTGTGCATTGGGCTTAATTTTGAAATAGGTCAGATAGCTTGCATTCACCCAGATCTCATTCCGCGCATCGGGGGAGGAATCCAAGGAAAGGACAAAATCGAATTGGATGTGCGACTGCGTCGGAGGATTTTCAGCGATGCCAGACACTTCAAAGGTCAATTCGCCTGCACTTCCACCGACAAAGAGTTTTCCTATCGGGCTATTGTCCCCGGGACCTTTGTAATCAAGGTATCTTCTTGCAGCATTTTCAGTAATTACGGCTTTGTTGGGCCCGCGCAATGCATCTTTCGTGTTTCCTGCGATGAGTTTGAAATTGAAAAATTCAAAAAAGTTGGAATCCGCAGCGATAAATCCTTTTTCCGTAAACGCTTTTTCTTCAAACCTTACCGGATATGTATTCCATTTCTGTAGCCGTATGGTGGATTCAACCTGAGGTACTTCCTCCATCAGCGCCCGGCTAAGCGGCGCACCTGCTTGTGCAGAATATATTTCAGTGTCTTGAAACTTTCCTACAAACCCAACGCGATAGGTGCGGCCACTATCGGTATGAAATCGATCGTATTTTAATTCATCCGCGATGTACAGCAAAATGAGCAAGCTGCAGGCAATTCCCAGTGTAAGTCCGAAAATATTAATGGCGGAATAAGCCTTTTGCCGGATCAGGATACGTGAGGCGGTAAGTAAATAATTCTTTAACATAATTGTGATATCAAATTTTATTAACGATTATGACTATTCTGTGTGCAGAGAATCTACGGGATTACGCAAAGCGGCCTTCAATGCCTGGAAACTGATGGTAACCAATGCGATAGCAATTGATGCGACTCCGGCTAAAAGAAAAGTACCCACACCAATTTCGATGCTGTATTGAAAGTCCTGCAACCATTGCTGCATAACATAATATGCAATGGCGCTGGCCAATACAAACGACACAAGGATGAGCAATATAAATTCAAAGGATAACTTAAAAAAGATAGTAGCGTTGCTGGCACCAAGTACTTTCCGTATGCCAATTTCCTTTTTGCGTTGTTCTGCGGTAAAGGCAGAGAGTGCAAATAATCCAAGTCCTGCTATCACCAAAGCCAACAAAGTAAAATGGGTGAACATATTGGCGAAGGCTTGTTCGTTTCGGTAGAGGTTAGCAAATTGCTCATCCAGGAATGCATATTCGAAAGCGGTGCCAGGGTTAACCTTCTTCCAGGTATCTGCTATGTAGCTTAAAGTTTCTTTTGTGTTCCCGGCCTTGATCTTTATAGAGAGCGCTCCATTCTCCTTGTCATAAAGCATGAATAATGGTTCGAGCTTGTGGCGCACCGTGGCAAAGTGGAAATCCTTCACAACACCAACCACGGTATAGGCTGTCATGTCTGTTGTTTTTTGCCCTGTCTGCAAGCTTATTTTCTTGCCAACCGATTCGTTCCATTTCAGTAATCGCATCATTTCCTCATTGATGATCATCGATAGAGAGTCGTCATAATCGATCGAAAAATTTCTACCGGCACTTATTTTCATATCCATGGTCGGTATGAATGATTCATCTGCGATCATGATACTGGTAATAATATTCGTTTCGCTGGTGGCACCTTCAGGAAAAATTGTTGTCCTGCCCAATTGTTGCCCGATGCGGGAGGAAGAAGTTCCAACAGCAATAATATTTTCATTTCTCAGCAGTTCAGTTTTTAGCGTAGATGCCTGCGCTACTACAGCTCCGTTTTGCTGGATAGAGATAACCTGATCGCGGTTGTATCCAAGGTCCGTGCTGTATATGAAGCGCATCTGTTGAAAGACGATCCCTGTTCCCACCATCAATGCAATCGAGATTGTAAACTGTAAAACCACGAGTGTTTTGCGGAGTCGAACGCCACCTGCTGAGTTTTTGAATGAACCCTTTAGTACCGAAATAGGTTTGAATGAGGACAAAACAAAAGCAGGGTACAATCCCGCTGTGATTCCCACAAAGAGCACAAGGCTTCCAATAACCAACAGGCTGTGGGTTTGTAGTAGCGCCGAAACATCTGCATAACGCTGGTACACATTGTTCAATATCGGGACTACTGTGTAAACTGCTGCAAGTGCAATTACCGCAGCAAAAAGGGTAACCAGGATAGACTCAGAGAGATGCTGCACAATGAGTTGATACCGTACAGCACCAATGACTTTGCGCATGCCAACTTCCTTAGCCCGGCCTGCTGACCTGGCCGTCACAAGGTTCATGAAGTTTACGGCGGCAAGGATAAGGATGAGGATGGCGATCGTGGAAAGCACATAAATGTTAACCATGTCAGCCTTATTCGCATTAGATTCAAACAGAATTTCTTTCGACTTTAAATGCACATCTTTCAGGGGCTGCGCTACCGGCGTAAAAAATTCATACGCGTTATTTTTTTTGCTGATAGCCTTGAGCTTTTGATTCAGGTCGTTGATGTCTGCCGGCTTGTCGAGCAAGAGATACGAAAAACAAAAAATGCCCTGCCATGTCTCCAGTGCCTGGCGCAGACCATCTTCATTTTGACCCGGCACCAAAGTATGCAGCAGGTCGAATTGAAGATGCGAGTTTTTGGGTACATCTTCCAGTATGGCCGTTACATGCAACTCTGTGGTTTGGTTCAGCATAATGGTTCTACCAATTGGATCTTTGTCGCCAAATATCTTTTTTGACAGTGATTCAGTTATCGCGATGGATCCTGGATTATCTAAGGCTCCCTTCTTCTGGCCACGAATAATGTTGAAATCAAAGACATCAAATACTGAAGGGTCAACGCGGAAGGCAGACTCGCATTTAAGTATATTATCTTCATAGCTAAGGTCATATCTTCCGCCGCCTGTAAAGCGAACACTATTTATCACCTCGGGTAGTTCCTGGTCCGCGGCAGGTGCCAGTCGGGGTTGAGTCACACCCACAAGCTTGCTGCTCACGCCTTCTGCGTTGTCAATCGTAAGCAGGCGCACTATGCGATCGTAATTCGGGTTAAATGTGTCGTATGATAAGTCTTCCTGGATATACAGGTAGATCATCATGCTGGCCGCAAGGCCGATTGCCAGTCCGATGATCTTGATAAAAGAGTATCCGCGTTGTTTAAGCAGGTTGCGGAGACCCGTAATGAAATAGCTTTTTAGCATAAGGAAGTCGATTACCCGGTTATTAGTCAATTCCGGTGCCATGTAAGAAAGCCGCTCAAAAAGCTCTTAGAGATCGTTTTTAAAATTCATGCATGGGCGCATACGAACAAGTTCGTCCGGTAGCGGGCGGCGTTCGTAATATTGTGATTATCGGGAATCGGGCAATCTCTTCCCTGGCCATTTTGAATAGCACCAGTGCCACCGCGGTCTTTGCAGCTATTATTGTGGGGTTTTGCATTCGGATTAGCTTGCTTGCATGGTATTTAAGGCAGAATCCTTATCTTAAACGCCCATCAATCGTAAGTAATTCGAAGTACATTGTGTGTACAAATCGGCCATTCTAAAAGTTTATCAAATTCAGCAAACTAATCTACCCCAACATCATGGAGACAACGAATCAAAAAGAAATTGACCCAGGAAGAATAATGCAAATTGGAATGGGTTTTTGGGCGTCCAAGATCTTACTCACGGCGGTAAGCATGGGCCTATTTACACTTTTAGCAAAGGGAGGCTTGTCGGGCGAAGAAATCAGGGCGAAGCTCGGGCTGCACAAAAGGAGCCTGTATGATTTTCTGGATGCGCTGGTAGCGTTAGGTTTTCTTCAGAGAACGGGGTTGAAAGCGACGTCTGTATACACGAATGCGGCAGATACGGATCTTTTTCTTGACAAAAATAAACCAAGTTATATCGGTGGCATAATGGAAATGGCCAACCACAGGTTATATCCTTTTTGGAATAATCTCGAAGAGGGGTTAAAGACAGGGAAGCCTCAAAGTGAAATAAAATCAAGCGACAAGCCTTTTTTTGAAGAAATCTATGCTGATAAGAACAAGCTTCAGGAATTCGTAAAAGCAATGAGCGGTGCACAAATGGGCAACTTCATCGCCTTTTCGAAGGCGTTTGATTTTTCCAGGTACAAAACCCTTTGCGATATCGGCGGTGCAGGAGGTGCCTTGTCGGCCCACGTGGCGATGAACAACCACCATATGACATGTATTTCATTTGATTTACCTCCCGTCGGACCGGTTGCTGAAGAAAATATTCAACAAATGGGATTGAGCAGCAGGGTGTCCGTGAAATCCGGGGATATGTTCAAGGATGATTTTCCAAAGGCAGACGTCATTACCATGGGGAACATACTGCACGATTGGGGCACTGCGGAAAAGAAGATATTGATGAAAAAAGCCTATGATGCTTTGCCTGAAGGTGGCGCATTCGTGGTGATTGAGAACATTATCGATGACGACAGACGTCAAAATGCGTTTGGTCTGATGATGTCGCTGAACATGCTCATAGAAACAACGGATGGTTATGATTTTTCAAAAGCAGATTTTGATGTGCTGGCAAAGGAAGTTGGGTTCAAGAATACTTCCTTAATGCCGCTTACGGGACCTTCGAGTGCAGCGATAGCAATCAAGTAGTGAAATTTTTACCAGCGAGAATACACAAAGTATTATCGAAGGAATAACGGTGTAGCTGTTGGCTCATTGACTATGACAGGGAAATTGAAATTCTATTTCCCTGTCAAATCATTGGATAGAAATGCGAATAGATATTATTATGCGAGTTAAAATCATTGGCCTTCTGTACTTCCTTATTTTCTCGTTGGCTGCGCAGGCACAGCCGGCCGACCAGATTATAGGAAAATACACAAAATTCATTGGCGGAAAGAAGAAGTGGAGGCGTATAACAACAATTACTACTTCAGGGGAATACAACTATGGTGGAATCCCATTTCCCTTTCATACTTACGCCAAAGTCCCAAACCGCTACAAATTTATTGTACCATTCAATGGAAAATATTACGCCCAGGCTTTTGATGGAACAAAAGGATGGAAAATCGATGCCTTTAAGAATGAAACAGTGCCAACGTTGCTTACGGGTAAGGATGCAATGGCCATGGCCAATGAGGCGGATGTTGAACTACAAGATGCCTTGATTGATTATCAGCGCAAAGGACACGCGGCCATTTCGGAAGGAAGAGAAAATAAGAATGGTGTCCCGTGTTATAGGGTAAAATTCATCCGGAAGAGTGGTGAGACTGAGCTGTATTACTTTAACGAACAGACTTTTGCATTGCATATCAAAAGCGCAGTAGCCAAAAACGTTGAGTTGCAAGGGGCGCTGCTTGAAACAACATTTAGTGATTACCGGAATGTTCAAGGTGTTAAAATTCCCTTTCAATCTATAAGCGAATCCAATGGCCAGGTTATCCTCACGATTACGATTGACAAAGCAGTGCTCAACGAATCGATTGATGATAAAGAATTTCAACCATGAGACAGGAGCTAACATATTTTGGACTTGGGCCGGAAACCTTTAATTGCATCCAATATTAGTGTTGAACACGATCCAATCATTTGTTGAACATGTTGAAAAGAGAATTATGCCAAGCAGGGCTTGATGCTGGTAGCAGCATTGGGCTGGACCATTATTTTGGACCACTATCGATAAGTTTGATGAATTTCCTTCCTTATCTTTATCAAATGGAGAAACATCGCCCTTCTCAGCTTATCTTTTTTTCTTTTGGGATGTGCGCAATGTTTGCAGCTTTGATCGGTTGTGATGGAGACAAAACCTACAGTGTCAAAACCGAAACCATTGAGGTAGATTCTTTGAATCAGATTATTCCTTTAACGGAGTCACTGGTAAATCCTGTACTGTACACACATGTTTCCGGTCTTTCGGGACTTTCACCTGCGGAAGCGAAAGTGAAATTTGTTGAAATTGTCCTCCCCGCCATTTTGGTGGCCAAGTTTGAAATGGATAAACTGCAGACCCGTGTTGAAAAGTTGCGCAAGAAAACACACTGGACAGAAACTGACAGTGTTTTTTATCTGGAAACAAGAAGTCGTTTCAAAGCGAAAGATTTGGAGGACTTGTCATCAAGAATCGGAACATTACCTACCAGTATTGTCCTGGCGCAAGCTGCGGTCGAAAGTGGCTGGGGTCAGTCCCGTTTTTTTCTTGAAGGAAACAACCTGTTTGGCGTCTGGTCTTATAACGAGGATGAACCACGCATAGCGGCAGGTCTTAATCGGCAGGGAAAAACAATTTATATCCGGGCCTATGCAGATATGTCAGAATCTATTATACACTATTTTGAAGTGCTGGGCTCTGCCAATGCATATCGCAGTTTGCGTAAAGCCCGCCAGAAGGATATGAGTCCTTTTGAATTATTGCAGCATTTGCAAAACTATTCGGAACGAAGAGCTTCCTACACAGATCTGTTGAAGGAGGTTATTTTGCAGAACGAATTTACAAAGTATGATAAGTTTGGGATTTCGCCCAACTATCTCGAGCGGGATTAATTGTTATGCGGCTTAATTATTGGTTTGAAATCATTTTTTTCATTTCATCTTCGGCTATTCCTTCGTCTGAAGTTAAGGCACGTGCATTGGCCGATAGTGACAAAGAAGTAGTATGCTTTGTGTACCATCGCGTCGGGGATTCGCGTTATCCGTCTACAAATATATCACAGAAGGATTTCGAAGCACATCTTGCCTATCTTGTTAAAAATAATTTCCAAGTCCTTTCCCTTGCCGATGCCCTGAAATATATAAAGTCAGACGAACCCGCAAGAAAAACTGTTGTCATCACCGTAGACGATGGCTACAAAAGTTTTTATATGAACGGATTGCCCCTTCTGAGGAAGTATGGACTCCCTGCTACGCTGTTTATTAACACAGAAACCGTTGGTGGAGGTGACTATATGAACTGGTCGGAACTTATGACAGCAACGCAAAGCGGAATCGAAATTGGGAATCATACGCATACCCACAAGTATTTTTTAAATGAACCCGATGATTCGCGCTACACGTCTTTCAAGCAAGAGATAGTGTTAAGCCAGTCACTTATTTCAGAGCATCTTAAGGTATTGCCTAAAGTGTTTTCCTATCCCTATGGAGAATTCGATGTTGAAATGGAAAACATTGTGAGGCAGACAGGCTTTGTTGGTGCCGCGGCGCAAAATTCGGGGGTGATTTATTCGGGAACAAACCTGTACCGGTGTCCGCGATTCCCAATGTCCGAAGCATATGCAGCGCTGGATAAATTCGCTGAAAAGACTTCCATGAAAGCATTAAGAGTGATTAGCTCGTCTCCGGATAATTTGATAGGAATCCAAGATTTAAGGCCGGTGCTCACGTTGACGATCGATTATACTGATTTACGATTGTCGGCAATACAGTGCTTTGTACAAGGGAATGAATGCGAATATCAGATACCAGGTAAAACAGATAAAACGGCTACAATCACCTTGCAGTCTACCAAATCAATTGCTGGCCGGAGGCGAACTTTGTATACGGTTACTGTTCCGGATAAAGCCGGGAATTGGCACTGGTACAGTCGTCTTTGGATCAATGAGAAAGTACCATAATGCTCAGGCATGTGTTTATGTAATACCTTTTTATAGTTACCCGTGAAAGCTGCGATTTGTCGCGTCCAAGCCTTGGTAAACAGTCAAAGAGTCGTTTGTGATAGCTTGTATCTATTATACCGACTGTATTCTTAACTTCATCCGGTTATATTTTCCGATGTTTTGTCCCTTTCTAAGTGCAGCAGGCGCATTAAAACAGCCTGCTGATCCTTCAAAAAGGAGTGAAGTAAAAATGAAGGGTAACCAGATTTTAGCCATGATTACGGACCCATCCAGCAAAGTTAAGACCGCTGAGCCATTCGAGCCTATGGGGAAATTTGGTTCACATGAAGGTGTTGTAAAAGAGTTTACCGCTGAAAGGGAAAGCCGCGGGGCGTATCTCAAAACCACGAATGACGATTTGCCAACCCGTGCCAGCGCACGCGATTTGGGCAGCAGGTTAACTTTCTGTAAATAAAAAGAGGGGATAACGGGCTGTTTTGCGCTTCTGCGCGCTAGGAATAAAGAAATGTTGTAAATTTGTGCTTTCCTTCCTTTTGCGCGTAATCACAGTCGATTGGAATGAAGTAAATGGAGAAATCAGAAACTAACCAAGCTAGGTAAAATCATGGGTAAATCACAGGAGACATGGAATAAGAAGGAAACGGAGAAGAAGAAGCAGAAAAAGCGGAAGGATAAAGAGCAGAAAAAGGAAGAGCGCAAGGCCAACGCCAAGGACGGAAGGAATTTAGATGAGATGCTGGCCTATGTTGATGAAAATGGAAATATTTCATCAACGCCGCCTGACCCGACTAAAAAACAAAGAATCAGAGAGCAAGACATTCAAATAGGCGTTCCGAAGCAAGAAAATGTTAAGCTTGATATCCTCAGAACAGGAATTGTAACTTTTTTCAACGATTCCAAGGGTTATGGTTTTATCAAAGATCTGGAAACAGAGGAGAGTATATTTGTGCATGTCAACGGCCTCATAGATCAAATAAAGGAAAACAACAAGGTAAACTTTGAAATCGAAATGGGGCACAAGGGCCCTAATGCGGTGAAGGTAAAATTGGTACATTAATCTGCCCGACTTCAGCATCGGCTATTGGCGCAGGGAATTAGTTCATTTTGAATTCAGAACCCTCAGGTTCAAACAAAGAATCGCGCCTGAACAGGCTCACATTATTTCTTACGACTATCGCAATTATTACTAATTTTTGAGTAATTCCTACAAAAGCGACCGCACTTAGACAAATACCCTCTCACTGGAAATAAAAAATTGTGGAAACAGGCATAAAGGCATCCGCCTATTTTGCGCTGCGGCTAGTCCAGTGATTGGACGGTAACCCAATAGCGATAGGCCACCAAAATCTTGTCAATTTTGGATAGCTTGTTAATATCTCGTTTGCTGTACCGGGGAAGGATTATTTTGTTTATTCTGGCCAATACTCTGAAGACGAATCTCATGGCAAGTTTGTTTGGTAAGTTGAATCATGTCATGCGTGGTCGTGAATGATGGCGCCAGTAACGAATTCCAGCGATGTAGTAACGGAAATTTCCCACCAACACAATATACTGTTAAATCCATCCCGGCGCAATAGTAATAGCATGCACTGGACTAGCTTCCATGCGAGAGGTGCGGACTGCCTGGTCAGTGGTGCCACTATTTATTATGAATCTAATTTCCATTGTTTGACCGCGCTCCCGCGAAAAAAATTGAATAGGTTCATCAATTCGCGACGCGGAAAGGCACACTACTTTTTGTACTGGAACGAGCTTTTGATTGCATTCAGCTGAAAACTATTTATGAATTGTTTAAATTGGTAATCTGCTGATAACTATAAACATGATTGTTTATGTGATCCTTCAATTCCGGTGATAATAATGGGCAATGATGAATACCACCAGTGTGAAAAAGTCGGTCGATGATATAATTCTTGCGCTTCCGCGCGATGAGCAACGTATAGTGAAAATGCTCCGTGCACTGATATTGGAATGCCTCCCATACATAACAGAGAAAAATAACTATGGAACTCCATTCTACACGCGTAACAGAATGATGTTCTTTATTTGGCCACCGAGTATTTATTGGCGCGGCAACAGCGTTAAGTCGGCGTCAAAGGGCGTAACATTTGGATTTTGTCAGGGTAATCTGATGAGCAACGACGATGGCGCATTGCTTGCAGAAGGCCGAAAGCATGTTTACTGCATGTACATTAAACATGCAAAGGAGATTGATGAAGCTAAAATTCGCGCGCTCATCTTTGAAGCGGATTTGATTGATCAACAATTCAAAAAGAGAAGGGTAGCTACATAGGATGTTAAACTTTGAATAACGGCATCATGAATATCGTGCTCGTCCCGATAAAAGAACTGCTAGCCGATAACGGCGAGTTTATGGTCAATCCGGATTGTCAGGAGAGTTTGCAGATGTCTGTAGCGTTCTACGCAAGTATTGGATATCATCCACCATGGATTGGCTATTATGCAGGCATTAACGGGAGCTTGGTTGGAATGGCAGGTTTTAAGGGGAAACCAATAGATGGGAGAGTGGAAATAGCCTATGGTACTTTTCCCTCCTTCCAGAACCAGGGAATCGGAACTGCGATTTGCCAGAAGCTCGTGCAATTGGCCCAGGAAACAGTACCGTCTGTCCACATTATGGCAAGAACATTGGCAGAAGAAAATTATTCAACAAAAATTCTGAGGAAAAACGGCTTTGCATGGCAAGGAAATGTCATTGACAAGGATGATGGCGAAGTTTGGGAATGGGAATACAAGGAAGCATCAAAACCAACTGAAGGAAAGGAAGCCAGCGCCCGCGGCGGATCACCTGATTGAAACCGTTCAGTCCACCGTCAGTGAATCCGGTAGCAGCCGAGGATGCCAATCTGTACTTCTCAATTCGTTCAAAGGCTACGTCGCAATGAAGAAACGTTGAAATACTACTCCTGTTGGATGCCAAACATACTGCTCAATGCAAACTTGCCGACTCGTTTTCCCTGCACAATGCCGTCTTCGCATGCGTCGCGAAAATGAATTCCGCCATAAAGGCGTGAGATAGCCGCTTCGTCAGAGGCTTCGTAGAAAGAATTAAAATCTCGTGCAGGCAACCCAAAGTATATTTCAGAAGTGTCTGTAAAACTGAAATTGTCACCAAGCAGAAAGGTTAACACCACAGCGGCAGAAGCAGATGCCACACTGTGACCACTGGTATATTCCGGAAATGGCGGTGTTTGAAGTATAGGTCTCCAGGACGGGTCGATCATTTTATTAATTGCCGTCTCGGGGCGTATACGGTCGCTTGCATATTTCTCTTGCCAGCAACTAATAAAAGCATCGTGCAACGTCAGGGCCACCATGGTATGGATCAGGATTGCGGAGTCCAGGGATACATCCGCTTTCTTGCAAGCTATTCCCGCTATCCCCATCCAGTGACCACCCGGCGAAATCTTTTTCAGTCCAATGGCCATATGTCCGGAGTACGTTACCGCGAACGGATTACAGTCCCAGAAGTTTGCTACTGCTTTGTCCTCGTCCTGGATGTTCAAAACCACGTCATAAACTTCTTTCAATTGCCTGTAGAACGAACTTGTTGTGTCTTTACTGAAAGCTGCCGGAGGAGCCGGTGAAAACTGATTTGCGGAGTCCAGGAAAAAAGGACGTATTGTTTCCCACTTGGGTTCAATAGCGCCCATGTATTCGGGAGGTGTAGGGTACCAACGGCCTTCTTCTTTACTGGGTGTATACCGCGTATAGGTACTTAGCTTATTGTACCCGTCGGTTTTTGCATACGCTATAACTTGCTGCGCAATTTCAGTGGCAAACCATTTTTGCTCCTCCAGATCTCGCCTTGAAATCTTTTTATTTTTCCTGAAATAATCTTCAAGCGCATGTTGCTTTTCTTCAAGGAGTGCACCGGAGGGCATAATATAACGGCCCACCTGGAGCATAGCATAGTTGGAGCAGAAGGAAAGATTGAAGTTCTTGGGAGGAGAAGGGGGCTTGATTCCCGGGTTTACATTCAGTCTATCGTTTAGATCTTGCAGCTGAAGCCGGCCAAAAAAAGCGACTTCATAGGCGCCCAACAAAGCATAGGCATAAAATCGGCTTGCTGCCGGTGGATTGGCGACATCGTGCAACATTACTTCCGACAGATTAAAGACATTGTCCGCCAACATCTGTAATTCCTCCTGATGGCGCTGCGACTTCTGTGAAAACAGGTTTATAGCAGAAAATAATAGGGCCGATGTGATCAGTGAAACGATTCTCATTTCAATTTAATTTATAGGTCTGTACGCCAACGTTGTTAATGCCCACCAACAGATACAGGTCTCCATTGACCTGAATTACGTTCATCGCCTTCGCGTCTCCTGTTAAGGCCAAGCCTGACTTTTGCTGTGAGATGTAGGTGAAGTTACCTTTGCCATCGCCTTCAAATAGTTGTCCGAAGTTTGCATCTATTACACCCATTCGGATGCGGATCGAGCTTTGGTTGCCACCAAGCAAAATGTCCATATTTCCGTCTTTGTTATAATCAATCAACGTAAGCGCATAAATAGGAGCAAATTGGGCGGCAGCAGGCAGTGTGTGTGGAATAAATTTGTTTTGCCTGTTCTCCAAATAGATAGTTTCCAGGGTAGTCGCGTGCATCTCGCCGGCGTCTTTGAGCTCACTGGCAGAAAAAATATTGTTCAGTTGGGCGGTGGCATACGATGCATAATCGGTGTACTTGCTTCGCATACTGTAGAGTTGATCCAACAATTCATCGCGACTCGGGAACGGATAGGGTTTACCCTGAATATACTGGGAAAGAATTGGATCGATCGAACCGTTGTTGTCAAAGTCCTTGTATACAAGCGTGATGGGCTCTGTGGGACTTGCCCGGAGTTGCGTATTTAAACCCAGGTTGCCAACAATAATATCATCATCGCCATCATGATCAAAATCATGAATGATCATCCTGTTCCATAAGCCGGTCAATGGTGCTTCAAAGTATGCATTTGTGGCGCTGGTCAGATTTTTTCCCTGATTATTCAGAAAAACTTCAATGGCCATGAATTCGCCAACTACGACAAGATCTTCCCACCCATCTCCATTGACGTCGATCCATTTTGCATCCGTGACCATACCGATGTGAGATAGCGTCATGGCTTTCGATGGCGCGATATTTTCGAACCGGCCACCGTTGTTTTGGAGCAGGAAACTTTCCGGTATGACCGGATATTTACCGGGGATTACACGCCCGCCGACAAACAGGTCAAGATCGCCGTCATGATCAAAGTCGGATGCGGCAATACAAGACTTGCTGACCAGCATTTTTGGTAGGGCATCAGCTGATAGTTTAAATTGGCCGGTACCATTGTTAAGATAGAGCCTGTCCTGCAAAGCCTTATCTGCTTCTGTATAATCGTTGTACCCCCCGCTTACGATATACAAGTCGAGATCACCGTCCCCATCGGCGTCAAGGAAAAGTGCATCGGCATCCGTATACAGTTTATTGAAAGATTCAGCAACAGATTCTTCAAATTGCCCGTGGCTATTCTGAATGAATATTTTACCGGGGTTCCCCTGGGCGCCACCTACGAAAGCATCGAGTCTTCCATCATTATTTACATCACCTGTGGCCATGATGGGGCCACATGTTGTGAGCATCGACATTAATAGCGGTTGTCGCTTGAAATCATTGTATCCTTCTTCAGCATGCACATAGGGAATGATGGGCTCCATTCTGGAGAAAATGGTTGCGATTGAAGGTGCTGGCAAAACGCGGCGTTCCACCGCAGACCCTTCCGTTATTTTCAGGAGTTGGTCTGCTTTAACATTGCGCAGCGTAATCTCCTCACCGGATAGCCAGGTGATTTTCAAAGAATCGACCAGATTCGATGTTCCCAGCCCGATGTGTACGCGGTCGCTAACGGTGGATTGAAAACCACGAGTAGACACATGTTCCATGTATTGTATTTTACCTTGCGCATACACCCTGACTTTAGCACCTGTTGCTTTTGAATTTTTTCCCTTTCCCGCCAGCGTCAACTGGAGATAATGTTTGTCAGGATTTCTTTCACGTGTATAGTTCCGGTAGACGGAAGCCGTTTTGTTTTGGTTATTAACAATAATTTCAAGATCGCCGTCATTGTCAAGGTCCGCGTAGGCAGCACCGTTAGAAAAGTTATTTTCTTTAAATCCCCATTCCGCACTCTTGTCTGAAAATGTCAAGTCACCGTTGTTCTTGTACATGTAATTGTGTACCGGAGTAGAAGTCATCGTGTTAACCAGGTGAAATGTATCCGGCTTTACGTTTTCTTTTGCCTTTTGAAAGTAGTAATCACCTTTGTATTTCAGAAAATCCCGGTTGGTATAATCCCGGTAATAACCGTTTGTGATAAAAAGATCTTTCCATCCGTCATTGTCATAGTCAGCGATCAAGGGTGCCCAACTCCAATCCGTTTTGGAAATACCTGAGAATTGCCCGATTTCGCTGTAGGTTCCATTACCATTATTCAGATGGAGCATATTGCGCATATTTTGAAAATAGAAATCATTCAGTACCATTAAGGCGAAGTGCTCGTAGTTTTCGGGGCCATACAACAGTTTTTGTCTTTTATTGTCCTCTGGCAGCATGTCGACCGTAAAGATATCTGGCCATCCGTCATTGTTGATATCATTGACATCGTTTCCCATGGAGAAGTAGGAAATGTGCTGTACGTATTCCGTCATCCGATCGGTAAATGTGCCATCGTGGTTATTAATGTAGATATAATCTGGCTCTACATAATCGTTGGAAACATAGATGTCCGGCCATCCATCTTTGTTGATGTCGGCGACTGTAATGCCAAGGCCAAATCCAAGCGGGCTGCCTTTAATGCCTGCGTCCTCACTCACATCAATGAAATGCCCATTATCGTTTCTGAATAATTTGTCACCGGCGTAAGGATGCCTGGTTTGTTTGGCCTTGGCATATTCAAACTCGCGTATAACGACCACGTTGTGATTCAGGAGATACATATCAAGGTCACCGTCAAGGTCATAGTCAAAGAAGGATGCGTGTGTAGTGTGCCCCGGATCATCCAATCCAACAGCAGCGGCCTTTTCGGTGAACGTCAGATCCCCATTATTCATAAAAAGTTGGTTCCTCCTTCGTTCAGGGTCTCCTTTTCCGGAGTAGCAAACATAGATATCCAAAAAACCATCGCCATCGACGTCGGCCATCGTGACGCCAGTTTTCCAGCCTGTTTTGCAGTCGACGCCAGCGGAGGTCGCAATTTCCTTAAATTTGAAGTCGCCTTCGTTAAGATAAAGTGCATTGGGCTTTACATTACCGGTGAAATAGATGTCATCCAGGCCGTCATTGTTAATATCACCGACTGCCACACCACCACCATTATAAAAGTATTCGTAGGTCAATACGTTCGACTTTGGGTTTTCTTCCAGGTTGTTTTTAAAGGTGATGCCGGTTTTCCTGGGTGACAAAGACTCGAACAACGAAAGCTGCTGGGCGCTCGTTTTTTGAAATATAAGGCATACTGCAATAGTCAATAAAACGGAAAGTGTAATTTTCATGCTGCATATAAGGAATTGATGAAAGACTTACCACGAAGATGCAAATCGTTCCAAAAATCCTTTGATTATCTATATGCAAGTTAAAACACAGTGGGCTAAAATGAGACTATCAAGACTTTTTTTTATCAACCCAGCCGGGTGTGGAAAAGCCCTTTTTCGTTTGTCCGGGGCTTTTTATTTACCTTCGCGCATCCGGAAATCACGAACCTAGGGTCCTTCATTCAGAATATACTTTTGTTCCATAAAAGCCTATTTTTAATGACAGATTCTCAGAATAAGTTTTACATTTTGTCTTTTTATATTTTTTAAACCATCACCAAGATATATGCGAAGTTCTACGGCTAAATTTCAGACCAAGGGTTCACCTAGAATCTTAGTCATTTGTCTGTTGATCTTGCTGGCCGGTTGTGGCAAGAAGAATAGCAAATTAGTCTGGAATGAAGACATCTCCTTGATAGGCTCACAGTCATCGCCCCGCACGGCCGATTTGAATGGGGACGGCATCCTGGACATTGTGATGGGTGCGGGAAAGAATGAATATCAGCATAGTGATCAGGGAATAGTAGCATTTGATGGCAAAACAGGGAAGCTTCTTTGGCAGCAAGAATCGCCTGATCAGGTTTTTGGTTCCGCCACTTTCTATGATATTACCGGCGATGGCATACCAGACATCTTAATCGGCGGGAGGTCCCCGCATTTTAAAGCACTAAACGGTAAAACAGGAGAAGTTTTGTGGGCGTACGATCACACCGCGCATGCGCAAGATTCAATTTTACAATATGCGCGATTCAATTTTAACAACAGCGTGTTGATACCAGATCAGAATAATGATGGCCTGCAGGATTTACTGGCCCTGAACGGCGGAAACCCAAAAGCGGATCCGTACGCTACGGAAAACCGATTCCCGGGTGTACTCATGGTATTTGATATTAAAACCGGCAATATCATAGCTGCCGATACGATGCCCGACGGAAAAGAGTCGTACATGGCGCCACTGTGTTTTGCGCAACCCGGGAGTACCGACTATACCCTCATATTTGGGACGGGTGGGGAGACAATTGATGGTCGTTTGTATATGGCCAGACTCTCGGATTTAATGAATCAGGAACTAAGGAACGCAAAAGTTCTGGCCTCGGAAAAAGGACATGGATTTATTGCGCCTCCGGTAGCCGCGGATATAACCAACGACGGGTTTTTGGATATCGTGGCTATATCGCATGGCAGTTCAGTATTTGCTATTGATGGGAAGGATCAAAAAGTATTGTGGTCACAGTCGATAAAAAATACAGAGTGCAGCAATAGTTTCGCTGTGGGGTATTTTACAGCTGATGACATTCCGGATTTCTTCACTTTTGTCAGTAAAGGACAGTGGCCCAATAGCACAGGAACGTTACAGGTGATGATGGACGGTAAAGATGGCCGAATTGCATACATGGATTCGATGGGTTGCACGGGGTTTTCGTCACCTGTTGTCTATGACATAAATGGTGACGGCAATGATGAGGCAATTATCAGTATTAACGAATTTGACTGTGCCTTGGGGTTCACTGGTAAGGCGCCCATCACCATCGAAAACAAACTCGTCGCTATCGATTTCATGAAAAGATCCGTGCAGATCATTGACCAAATGCAGGGATTTAAGAACATTTTTTCAACGCCCTGGATTGGAGACCTGGATGATGATGGTTATCTTGATATTGTTCATTGCCAATATTATCATCGCTCAGATCTGCTGTCATTTTTGGGAATGCGGATCAAGCGTATTGACACACCCATACGCGTAAGAAATAAACCGGCGTGGGGTGCTTTCAGGGGATCTCGTGGCGATGGATTGTTTCTCCCAGTCCAGTGATCCTGCTGACAGGCACGTGCCGTGAGTCAATAGAATGCCAAACGCACTGGAAACGGAAGACGGTTGACTGTTTTGCGCAAACCTAATAAAGATACAAACATCATTTCAGCAAAAATTCGAATGAGATTACAACATGCTTTCGCACTGCTTTTTTTTGTCTGGTTACAAAATTGTACCACAAATAATCAGACAAACCAGAAAGGTAAAGGGAATTCAAACCTTTTTACATTGCTCAACCCCCAGGAAACTGGAATTGATTTTGTAAACACTGTGGTCGATGGAAAAGATTTCAACATCCTTACATACCGAAATTTCTACAATGGCGCCGGAGTGGCGATTGGCGATATCAATAATGATTCTCTTCCGGACCTTTATTTTACTTCGAATCAACAAAAGAACAAGCTCTACCTCAACAAAGGAAATTTTGTTTTTGAGGACATCACCGAAAAGGCGGGTGTTGGCGGTACGGGCGTGTGGAGCACGGGTGTAACAATGGCCGACGTAAACGGCGATGGATTGTTAGATATCTACGTCTGCAATTCCGGTGATGTCGATGGCGCCGACCGACAAAATGAATTGTTCATTAACAACGGTGATCTTACATTCTCCGAAAAAGCAAAAGCATTTAATCTGAACAATGAGGGTTACTCTACCCATGCTGCATTCTTTGACTATGATCTTGATGGCGATCTTGATTGTTATATTCTCAACAATAGTTTTAAGGATCCAGGCAAGATTGAATTGTATAAAAAAGTCAGAGAAGAGCCGAATGCTGGTGGCGATAAATTGATGCGGAATGATGACGGCACATTCCACGATGTTACCACCGTGGCAGGAATCTATAGTAGTGATATCGGATTTGGGCTGGGTGTAGCAGTAGGGGATATTAACGATGATCAATTACCCGATATCTACGTCAGTAATGATTTTTGGGAAAGGGATTATCTCTACATCAATAAAGGTAACGGGAAGTTCTCTGAAGAATTGATTAATCGTATTAACTACTGCTCTGTTTCGAGTATGGGAGCCGATATTGCTGATATCAATGGAGACGGAAAGCCGGAAATATTTACCACAGACATGCTACCTGCCGACAACAATCGTTTACAAACAACAATGGCGTTCGACCCATATCATTTGGAAGATGCCAAGTACCGGGCGAATTTTCACTACCAAATGGTTCAAAATTGCCTCCACCTGAACGATGGTAATGGCAACTTCCAGGAAATCGCGCTCTTGGCTGGCGTTGCGGCAACGGACTGGAGCTGGGGGGCGCTTATTTTTGATTTTGAAAACGACGGTAAGAAAGACATATTCGTAAGCAACGGTATCCTGCGGGATATTATGTCAATGGATTTCCGGGAGTTTATTGCCGACCGGGAAAATAGAAATGAGATCAAAGGCGATAAAGATAGTATTGATAACAGGGATTTCATTTCATACATGCCTGCTCACCCCTTGAAGAATTATGCCTTTGAAAATTCGGGGAAGCTAACGTTTACGGATCATGCAACTGAACTTGGGCTCGGGCAGCCATCTTTCAGCAATGGGTCGGCCTACGGCGATTTGGACAACGATGGTGATCTCGATCTGGTCGTGAACAACATAAACTCGCCCAGCTTTCTTTACAGAAACGAAGCCAGCGGGAACCTGGGAAACCATTTTTTGAAAGTTAGGTTTAAGGGCGCCGCTCAAAATCCGTTCGGCATTGGTGCGCAGGTAACGATCAAGATGAAAGACGAAATCCAGGTTTTACAAAATTTTAACACGCGTGGTTTTGAAAGCAGTGTAGAACCTCTGGTTCTATTTGGCCTGGGAAAAGTGGAAATGATAGATACGCTGCGGGTGATCTGGCCAGATCAGAAGGTGGAGACAATGACAAATATTAAAGCAGACCAAACGCTCACGCTGCACCATGCCGATGCTGCTGTGGTTGAAGAACACAGGCCAAAAAAACCGGCTCCATATTTTGAAGAGGTAAGCGCACGCGTAATTCCAGGTGGAGCCAGACATTTCGAAAACCGAAATAACGACTTCGATCAGGAAGTGCTATTGCATCACATGCTTTCAACAGAAGGGCCGCGACTGGTGACAGGCGATGTCAACGGTGACCGGCTGGAGGATTTCATATTACTCGGAGCATTAGGTGATCCGGACAAACTGTTTATTCAAAAAGCCGACGGGACTTTCAGTTTTAAGATGAGCCCTGGTTTTGTCAACGACAAAGGATTTGAAAGTACGTGTGGAGCGCTATTTGATCACGATGGGGATGGCGATCTTGACTTTATGGTTGGGTCAGGTGGAAATCAACCTGAGGTTGATCGAATCAATTATGTTGTGCGATTTTATAAGAATGATGGGCGGGGAAATTTTGTGGCAGATCCAGGCAGCATGCCGCAGGTGATTGGAAATTTCTCAACACTCGAAGCGGAAGATTATGATCAGGACGGAGACATTGATGTTTTTCTGGGTGCCAGGGTAGTGCCCGGTAACTATGGATTGCCGCCACAAAGTTATCTGCTGCTTGACGACAACGGACGTTGGATGAATGTCGCACCCCCTGCGCTGGGCAATGTGGGCATGGTTACGGATGCGACATGGGCTGATGCTGATGCAGATGGCGATAAGGATCTTGTTGTGGTGGGAGACTGGATGGCGATACATATCTTCAAAAACGATAATGGGATAATCGAAAATGACGTGACCATTCCACAAAGTAACGGATGGTGGAACAGGATTCAAGCTGCGGATTTGGACAATGACGGTGATATTGATTTTGTGCTGGGGAACTGGGGATTGAATACAAAATTTAAAGCATCACCAGCCAAACCATTAACGATGTTCGTGAACGACTTTGATGATAACGGAAAAAGCGAGTTTATCATTAACTGGTATCCGCCGTTGGATAGCCAGGCTTACCCTTTTGCGACGAAGACCGAACTTGTTGCGCAATTGCCAGGTTTGCGGAAGTCGATACTGAAATATGAGGATTATGCACCTAAGACGTACGATTCACTTTTTTCACCGGAGGTAAGAAAGCGATCGACCGCGTATGAAGCCAATTATTTGGCGAGTGCGATTTTGTGGAATGAGGGGTCAACCTATTCACTGGTGGCATTGCCAACAGCGGCTCAGCTATCGCCTGTTTTCGGAATTCTTGCCGATGATTTTGACGGCGATGGAAACATGGATATTTGGCTTGGTGGTAACTTCTATGCGATGAAACCCCAGGTTGGCCGGCATAATGATAGCAGGGGTGTGTATTTAAGGGGCAATGCAGGAAGAACATTTACGTACGTACCGCAATCTGGTCTCTATGTTGAGGGTGAGGTGCGGGACGCGGCGATGATCCAATCTAACTATGGTAAGCGCCTGTTTATCGCCAGGAATAATGCGAATGTGTTGGTATTTGAGAAGCGAAAATAGGAGCGTAAGTGTCGCACAGAACATTTCAAAGAATTGACAAATTGATCATGTCGTGGGTCCCTCTTCACTAGTGCTCACGATATACTAATCTGGTGACCAGGCCTGAACGCGATATCGTCGGGTAGTTTGCTCATATGCTGCATGACACACCGCTTTCTAAGTTTTGATTTAAAAGATTTCTCTCAATATGACGTTTTAGCATTGGGGATGTATAGGACAATAAAGGATGTGCGTCGTAGGCATTAAAAAAAAGCCCTTGAAATATTTCAAGGGCTTTTCGAAAGTGTCGTTATGCACGACGTATTATTACATTATTCAGCACCACCAGCCCACCAAACCTTGGTGGTATACTCGTCCGGTTTTGTAGACCCTGCAGAGAAATTCGGATTCCCCGAAATCTCCAAAGGATGATACCGGAGTCTTTGGGGAATAGTTCCTCCAGTTACATTGCCAGGGTAGTTTGTTGGCACCAGTACTGGGAATCCTGTTCTTCTCCAGTCGGACCAAGCGTCCCACCAGTTGAAGAACTTATTGACCCACATCTGCTCACCGATCATTTCCAATGCAGGCTTCGTTACGTCATAAGGGTATGTCGCCAGGTATGTCGCGACAGCGCCATCAGAAACAGTAAGGGAAGCGTCATAAGGGGTATACATCTGCATGGAAGCTTTTACACCGGCATCGTAATGTGCCTTTGCACCGCTCGCGCCACCGATACCTCTTTCTGCTGCTTCGGCCAGGAGTAGTTCTACCTCGCCATAATTCATCAGCATGTACGGCTCATCATCCTGCAGCATTTTGACATTTATTTTTGAATAGGTTGCGTCCTGAACCACCGGACCTCCTTCAAAAATCTCAAGCGTCGTTTGATCCTTGCCATTGGGCATTCCTTTTTGTGCAAGTGGATCTACGTTGGTCGGCGTCCAATCTGTTGGTGTCCAAAGGCCAATCCCGCCACTGATAATCATAAGGCGTGGATCATCGTCTGCAACTGTACCGGGGTCAGATCCTTTGAGGAAATCAATAAGTGTCTTGCTCAGAAAAGTGGGCTGTCCGCCATCGCCAGGATAAAACGCTCTGGAGATACCGTTCTGGTTGGTCCACTCGCTTGGCCCTATGGCCATTGGTACCCAGACATTGTCATTATTGCTTTCAAATACGCCACCCGCAATAGCTTTAGCTACATAGGTGTTTGCCGTAGCGGCATCCACATTAGAAATGCGCATGGCCAACCTCAGCATGAGCGAATATCCGAACTTCTTCCACTTCGCTATATCGCCGTCATAGTATAGGTCAGCTGCTGCAAAGCCATCATCGGGATTGCCTGAGCTCAGCGCGGCACTGGCCTCATCGAGTTCTTTCAACAAATCCAAATAGATACTCTTTTGCGTATCGTAGTGCGGGAAGAAAAATTCTGCACCACCCCCAGCTGCCTTGATAGCATCAGCGTACGGCATACTTCCATAGTAATCAGTGGCCCGGTGAAACAGAAATGCCCTCACGATCCGCGCGGCGTTTCGCGTGTTCACTTTGTTGCCTTCGTCATACCCACCAGGACCAGTCTGCCTAAGCACTTCGCCCAGGTTTTTCAGCTCATCACCATAGAAAAACTCAAACGGTGCGTTTGAAGTTTCTGGGTTATGGGTGTACTTATCCCCTGGCGCGATACCACCACCTGTTTGTGCCAGATGCTGAATGGCATAAGAGCACATGCCGATGTTGGTTCGCCAGTCAATGTAACGGTTATCTCCCGCGGAGCCACCGGAGGCAGCGCCAAGCTGAGCGGCGGTGAACAGAAAATTAAGGTTGATCTGCGTTACAGCCTGTGGGTTGATATTCAAATTATGCAACTCATCCGTATCGCAGCCTACAACAAGTAGCGCCACGAGGAGCGTTGATAATAATACTTTATTTATGTACTTCATATTCATTGTTGTTTTGGTTAGAATGTAGCCCTTAGATTAAATCCATAGCTACGCGTTGCTGGCATGCCGAAATAGTCAAGGCCTTGCGCGTTGCTGCTGGAGTAACCGGCCTCAGGATCAATATTATCAACATTCTTAAATAGAATGGCCAGGTTCCGTCCAACAAATGACAAGCTCAACGTTTGGATCGGCGTCTTACTCAACATCGATTTAGGAAATGAATAGCCAAATGTTAGCTGCCTGAGTTTAATGAAGGAGGCATCATACATGAAGTTCTCCTGGGCTCTGTCGCCCAATTGACTCCAGTAATTCTGCGCTTCACCAGGAGTAAGCGTTTTGGTGAATGGTTCATAGTTACCATCACCATCGGAATCTGTCACGCCTGTAACCACCAAAGGTGCTTCACCTTCGCGTCCCTGTAGGGTACGCTGTGTGTAACCTGACTGTGTCATGCGAACATTGGTACCAGAATAGATATCACCGCCCGACTTGAAGTCAATCAGGAAAGACAAGCTAAACTGTTTGAAAAGGAGTTCGTTGTTCAAACCTCCCGTGAAATCGGCGACACCGTTTCCAAGTATCTGGTACGTATTGTCCGTCAAGGGCGCGCCATCAGCATCATACACAAGCTGACCATCCGGAGAAGTCATTTGCCTTAAGCCCAAAATCATGCCAAAGGGCTGTCCAACCATCTGGTATACAGCAGCTGTCCTGGTTCTGGGTTCTTCCACAAACAAACGATCCTGTCCTTCAATAAGCGATTCCACTTTGTTATTATTCTTCGCAAAGTTAAGCGACACATTCCACGTCAAGTCACCCTTCACCGGGGTACCTGTCAGCAAGAACTCAATCCCTTTGTTTGTAATTTCCCCCACGTTAACGGAAGTAAATCCAAAGCCCGATGCGCGAGAAATACCGGCCGCCAATATATCGTCTGTTGTTTTTTGGCTATAGTACGCTATATCAAGACCTACCCTGTTTTGAAACAAGCGAACATCCAAGCCGAACTCAATTTCAGTGGACGTGTATGGAATCAAGCCCGGATTAGGCAGGGTTCCATTGTTGCCACCAGCAGAAGAATAGGTTGCCAATGGCCGGCTCAGGTGAGGATTTCCAAGTGAAAAGGTCGGGTTCGTAGCATATGCACCCACGGAATTGGCATTACCAACCTGTGCCCACGATGCGCGAACCTTTCCAAAGCTCAACCAAGATGGGAGGCCGCTGAGGGCATCGGTAAATGCAAAAGCAGCGCCAATAGAAGGATAGTCAATATTGTTGATCGAAGGATTAAGTACTGAAAACCAGTCTCTCCGCCAGGTGGCCGTTAAGAAAAGGTAATTATTGTATGAGACTTCAGCTGAAGCAAAAATCGAATTGATGCCATATTCAGAGAATCCGTAACCAAAATTACGCTGCTGCGCATTGTTGATGGCCGCGAAAAACGGAACATTGAAACCATTTCCGTTGGCGGCAATAGTTTCACTTGAATTACGCATTCTGTTTCCACCGAAGAAAGCATTGACATTGAACTTTCCAAAGGCCTTGTCAAAGCCGATCATGTATTCCAAGTTTACTTCCCTGACCCGTCTTTCACCTTCCGACATGGATCCCCCGCGCTGATAGCCTGTTCCTTGTGGCGTGAGGCGCGTGTACCGGGACGTTGACCAATCCTGACCAATTTTCCCTGATATATATAAGAAATCTGTAATGTCGTAACGAAGCGCTCCTGTGGCAATAATCCTGTCGCGGGTATCTGAATTCTGGAATTGATACGCTGACCACCAAGGATTTTGACCCCAGAGGTTGGATGACAGCTGGTATTCTTCACCAGGTGCTTTGCCATCATGAATACTAATGCCGGAAGCAGCCTGATCTGCAAGACTTGGTACCGCGCCCAACTTATTCGGGTCACCTCTTAAGTCATTAACATTAACATCCCCTGGATAAGTGTAAATGGATTGTATTCCGTTTCCAGGTGAGTCAGATACGTTGGGTCTGTTCTTGGCCTTTTCACTTGAATACAAAACACTGGTTACCAGTGTCAGTTTCTCGCCAAACTTAGAGTTGGCAGAAAGTGCAAGGTTAAGTCGGTCATATCCTGAGTTTGGAATCACGCCATCGCTCCGTAAGTCGGCCACAGAAAATCTGAAGTTTTGCTTCTCATTTCCACCGGTCAGGGCAATGCTATTTGTCCAAGCAGACCCGGTCTGATAATACCGGTCCCAATTGTCACCTGAGTATTCGTACTTTCTTGTCTTACCATCCCATTGTACTACACTGGAGCCATCGAATTTTGGACCCCAGCCTTGGGTATACCATCCTGAATTCCATGCATTGTCTATATCTGCAGCAGACGTTGCTTTTGTCGCAACCCTGTTTTGTAGTGTTGATCCCACCATACCGCCGGAGCCGTAAGATTTTTGAAAATCAGTAAGGTTATTTACGGATTCAAACACAAGATTAGAGTTGAATTCAATACCAATGCCTTTTCTGTTTGTCCCTTTTTTTGTGGTGATTAAGATAACCCCGTTGGCTGCGCGTGATCCATATAGGGCCGCTGAAGATGCACCTTTCAGTACCGTCATGGTTTCGATGTCGTCAGGGTTTATACTGTTCATACCGTCTCCCTGGTCAGCACCACCCCATACGCCAGACTGTCCAAAGTTGTTATTGGTCATCGGTACGCCATCCACAACGTACAGTGGCTGATTCAACGTTCCACCAAGCGACTTGGCACCACGTATTACTACGCGAGACGAACCTGCGGGTCCAGAAGACACCTTAGAAACGTTTACACCCGCAACTCTACCAGCAAGGGCATTTCCAAGGCTGTTTTCGCGTGCTTGTGTAAAATTGTCGCCGCTAACAGTTGTAACAGAGGACTGCAGCGCCCGCGTACTGCGCTCAACGCCCAACGCTGTCACGACTACTTCGCTCAATTGTTGCACATCTTCCTGCATTGTACGATCTATCGTAGTCCGCGAGCCTATCTCAACTTCATAGGTAGAATAGCCGATAAATGAAAAGACAAGGGTTGTCGCGTCTGCAGGCACGTCAATGGAGTACCTGCCGTTGGCATCTGATGTAGTACCGGAAGACGTTCCCTTCACAATCACGTTGACTCCCGGCATGGGAAGTCCGCCGGTGTCAGAAATAGTACCCGTTATTGTTCTTTGCGCAAAAGCCTGAAAACTTCCGAGTGCAAGAAACAATAACAAGCCTAATACTTGGTATCGTTGTTTCATAAGTAGTTGGTTTAATGAATAATGTTTGTTTTTTCCGCTTAAGCGGATATCCAATTGGCCACCTGGTGCTAATCGGAGGACTTGGTATTCTGAGTTTCCTTACATGAAGCTTGGTTTGGTTGATGAATTGATAGGTAACTGTAACATAAGCATAAAGGTAAAAAAATGTTTTATTTCAATTAAGTGCCATTGTCAATATTTTTTTTTTCGATACCGCACGTTTGCACCAACAGTAACCTTGGTCTCAATTGTAGACAACTGTCAGGGATAGAATCATGGGGAAAGGGGCCTATTATAGTAGGCGCAGAACAGGTACTGCGCATAAGGCGGTACTAACTGCCGAAATTTCCGAAGGCTAATCCTCCCGCTCGCGTTTGATCTTGACTTTTGCCATCGGCCCCACCTGTATAGGAACCTTTTCTATCTCAAGGTTGGCCGCTTCGATGCCGTAGAGCTCCTCTGTGGAAAGGCTGTGGTTTTTCAGAATCCGGTACCCCTGAATAATTACCCTGTCAAAGGTAGTTACATCACTATCAGAGGATGCCCAAGAATGGATAATTACATATTTAAAATCCCCCATCATACTGTATTTGTGTAGGGAAGGATATGGGCTGACCAGGTCAATCTCGCCCGAATCTGCCATTTCATGGATAATTTTATTGAAGAGCAAATTAACGCGATGATCGGTCTTAAAGCCCAGACGCATGCGTACAAAAAAGCATTTCTTTGGGATAATGGTGTCCACTGAATACTTGCTGGTGTACGGTGTATCCACGGTGTCAACATGCAGAAACCAATACACGTCGGCCCGCTTCGGTCGTTTCTTAAAAATAGAATAGATGATGTTGGAATCGATGTAACGTTTGCTGTCGGCTACAGCGAGGTACACCAGATTTGTTGATTCCTTGGGTACCGTTGTGTCGGCCTGAAGATCCTGAATCATCCCGACGTAGTGCTTTAAGTCAACAAATTCAGTATGCAAATCGCGCAATTTTCTAGCCCTGAGTAGGATAAACATCATCAGGAAGAACAAAGAGGCTATCGTAAAACTGAACCAGCCTCCGTGTACGAATTTGCTTAGGTTGGAAATCAAGAAAGAACCCTCGATAGAAAAAAACAGTAGACCCATGCCCAGGGCTCTGATGGTTGATTTACGGGAGACCGCGAAGTAGAACACCAGTAGCGACGACGTCATCATCATGTCGAATGTGATGGCCAGTCCGTAAGCCCCTTCCATGCGCGTTGACTCCTGAAATATAAATACCACCAAAATACATCCCAGCATCAATATCCAGTTTATTGCAGGAATGTAGATCTGCCCTTTCAACTGACTGGGATAGCGCACCCGTGTTGCGGGCCATAATTTGAGTTTCATGGCCTCATTCACCAATGTAAAGGTTCCTGAAATCAAAGCCTGGCTGGCAATGATTGTTGCCAAGGTGGCGAGAATAATGCCAAAAATCAGAAAGCTTTCAGGAATGATTTCGTAGAAGGGGATTAAGCCGCCAAGCGTTTCCCCTTGATGCTGCAATAACCAGGCACCCTGACCAAAATAGCTTAACAACAATGCAACCTTGACAAATCCCCAGCCTACCCTGATGTTTTCTTTGCCACAGTGGCCAAGATCAGAATACATAGCTTCAGCTCCTGTTGTACACAAAAAGACTGCCCCCAATATCCAAAAACCTCCCGGATACTTGACCAGCAGATCAAACGCGTATACCGGATTAATGGCTTTGAGCACTTCGAGATTTTGTACCAGTTTGGTAAGTCCTATAATCGCAATGAAGCTGAACCAGACCAGCATTACAGGGCCGAAAGTTCTGCCAACTACACCACTACCAAACTGTTGAAAAACAAATAAGGCAACCAGTATCACGATCACGATTGAGATGATGGTGCTTGTTGTGATAGATGGATTCAGTGCGCGCAATCCTTCAATGGCCGAAGTAACGCTGATAGCAGGCGTAATAAATCCGTCGGATATCAGCGTAGCGCACCCGATGATGGCGGGAAAAATAACCCAACCTGCTTTGTATCTTCTGACCAGTGCATAGAGGGCAAATATTCCGCCCTCACCCCTGTTGTTTGCGTTGAGGGCCAGGTACACGTATTTGATTGTGGTGATGAGCGTCAGCGTCCAGAACACACAAGACAATCCCCCGAATATCAAGTCTTCTGTGATGGCATGAGGACCGACAATAAATCTGAAGGTATAAATAGGTGATGTCCCGATATCGCCGTAAATGATTCCCATTGAAATCAGTACCCCGGCGCCGGATAATTTATTTAGACTTTTGTCGTCAGTTGTTGCCATTTATTGAACACCGTCTTTGGGCCGTGCAATGATTAATCTATTACTCTTATCGTATGAAAAGTAACTCCACAGCCAGCTAAATAAGACGAAGAATTTATTTTTGAAACCAATAATAGAAATTAAATGGACAAACATCCATATAAACCAGGCGAAGAAGCCTTGTGTCTTGAATGACTTCATGTCTACTACCGCGCGGTTTCTGCCAACTGTGGCCATAGCGCCATTGTGTTTGTAATGAAAAGGTTTAATCTGCTTTTTGTTGATTATCCTCAGTATGTTATCCGCGACGAGCCGACCTTGCTGCATGGCCGGGGGTGCCATCTGCGGATGGCCTCCTGGAAAATTGGTATCGCCTTCCATGATGGCTGCATCGCCGATGGCAAAGATATTTTCATAGCCCTTAACGCGGTTAGACTGGTCAACTTTAATTCTACCGCCACGACCCAGGGAATCAGTACGCAGGCCAGCGATGGGTTGCCCTTTCACACCTGCGGCCCAGATAACAGTACGTGATATTAATGTATCACCCGTGCTAAGGGCAATGGTGTAGCCATCGTACGATTTGACAGCACAATTCAGATGAACTTTCACACTCATTTTTTCCAGGTACTCCAGAGCTTTGGACGATGCTTTTTCAGACATACCATTAAGCAATCGGGGACCTGCCTCAATGAGGTGAATATCCATTTGGTCCAGTTCCAATTCTTTATAATCCTTTGGGAAAACGTTCAGTTTTAATTCGGCCAATGCGCCGGCGAGTTCTACGCCGGTTGGCCCCCCGCCTACCACGACGAAGTCCATGAGACTATTTACCAATTCGTAATCATCGGATAGTAAAGCAGTTTCAAAATTCCTGATGATGATATTCCTGAGCTTAATCGAGTCGATAATACTCTTCATCTGCAGGGCATTGGCCTCAACATCCTGCAGGCCGTAGAAGTTTGTAGTCGCGCCATTTGCGACAACGAGGTAGTCGTACCGCACTCCACCAATTGAGGTTTCAATGTAATTTTCACTTGGGTTAATTTTTGTGACTTCTCCCAACCGGAAGAAAAAGTTGTCATTATCATTGAACCGTTTGCGAAAGGGAAATACAATGGAACCGGATTCAAGGCCGGAAGTGGCAACCTGGTAGAGCAGTGGCTGAAAACAATGATGGTTGTATTTATCAAACAAAACGGTTTGCACTTTGGCATTCCGCAGGCGCTTAGCGACCTCGAGACCCCCAAAACCCCCACCGATAATGATAATACGGGGCTTGCCCAGGTCAGCAATACGCGTTCGCGTGGAAATTAATTTGGGCATGAAGTGAGTGTGGCGATCTTTCTATTCGCGGGTAAAGTTAATTCCCTTTGCATAATCGCAAAAAGAAAATAGGTTAATGTTGAGAATGTTCAAATCAGCTTTACTATCAGCAACTTAGCGGAGAATGAAAAAAATTTGGCATTGCGAACCCATTAACATCAAAATCAACTGTATTTTTGTTTGATAACCCCTAAATCCACTTCCTATGTTAAGAAAACTTGTATTTGTAATACCTATGGCGGCCATTATCGCAGGTTGCGGTACAAAAGAGAAAGAAATGCTGCAGTCGCAGGTTGATTCCTTGCGCGTGGAACTCGAAACGAGCCAGGCTATGGCGCAAACGTTAACGGAAGTTGGCGCCATGATGGATTCTATTGATGCCAGCCGCCAGCTCCTCAGGGTTAATATGGTGGAAGGAACTACGTACAGTGACTACAAATCACGCATGCAGGATATTAACGCTTACGTTAAAGAAACCCAGACTAAAATTGATGATCTTGAAAAGACATTGAAGACTTCCAAGGCGAATGCAAATGCGTTTTCAAAAACGATCAAAAAACTAAAGGCAGATCTTGAAACAAAGACACAGGAAATTGCAGCACTGCAGGAGCAGGTGGATAGGTATCGGAATGAAAATCAAAACCTGATTACCACGGTAGGTATGCAGGAGGCTGAACTCACTGACAAATCAATCGAAATTGAAACCAAAACCCAGGAGCTCGCCCTCATTGAAGCCCGTGTCCAGGAAATTATGATTCAAAGTAAAATGAGCGAAGCCGATGCCTACTATGCGCGTGGCCAGGCCGTTGAGGAAGCCGCAGCGCGCACAAAACTTGCGCCGCGCAAGAAGAAGGAAACCCTTCGTGAGGCGGTTGAGCTTTACAAGAAAGCGTTGTCACTGGGCAAAACAGAAGCACAGGAAAGAATTACTGCCCTTGAAAGTAAATTATGATTCGGCAATATTGAAGGGGACCTCCGCTTAACACACGGAGGTTCTTTGTTTTTAGGATATGCTGTCCCTTATTATCAATATAGTTGCATACGCAATATAGCATGCGAGCAGCAGGAATGCCTCCCATCGATCGAGTTTATGCCGGTTTATCGTGAACATGAAGATCATTAACAATATCGTAGAGGCACCCAGCACTTCAATATCAAAATTCATCACATCATTGTATTGTATAGGCCTTATCACACCAGCAACGGCGAGAATAAATAATATGTTAAACAGGTTGGAGCCAATTACATTTCCGAGGACGAGATCCGTGTTTTTCCGGTAGGCGGCGACAGAGCATGTTGCCAGTTCAGGAAGCGATGTCCCCGTGGCAATGATGGTGAGGCCGATGAGCCTTTGGGACAAGCCATAGTGTTCTGCAATGGATACGGCATTATCTACCACTAAGGTCCCCCCTCCAATAAGCATTGCTAATCCAAGGAGAATCATCCCGGTCGCGATTGGGGTGGCATAAATCTTAATGGGTGTTTCGTCGTAGTCGCTTACAGTCTGCATTGAGCGATATATGTACAGCATAAAAAGGGCAAAGAAAAACAGGAGGATTAACGCATCCCGCCGCGACAAAATATTCACCGCATTGTTCCAGACAATGCGGTCATTCACAAGCACATAAAGGACCAGCGCAGCCATCAGCGAAAGGGGCACCTCGTACTTTACCGTTTTGCGCTGCACCACAAGCGGGAAAATCAAGCCTGAGACGCCCAGAATGAGTAAAAGATTGAGGTTATTACTGCCTATGATATTGCCAAAAGAAACGTCGTTTTTTCCCTCCAATGCAGCGTATGTGCTAACGACCAATTCAGGTGTTGATGTACCAATAGCTACCACCGTTAATCCAATCGCCAAATTGGAAATGTTAAACTTCTTGGCAAAGGATGACGCTCCGCTGACAAGAAAATCGGCCCCTTTGATAAGTACTGCAAACCCCACTAAAAGCAAGAAGAGTGCTAAAATCATAGATTCAGGTTGGTATTTCCACGAAAGATATCAATGTTTTCATGACGCAGAAAACAGTCTGATTAAATAATGCCGGGCAGGCCTCGGATTTCTTATTACTTTTGTGTTTCATATCTTTTATGACGGTCGACGTTATCATAACATTACTCCTGGTTCTACTTAATGGTTTCTTTGTAGCTGCGGAGTTTGCGATTGTCAAGGTGAGGTCTTCTCAAATTGCGCTGGAAAAGGGAAATTTCTCCAAAACGGCAGCGCAAAAAATTATCAACAATCTGGACGGATACCTGGCAGCAACGCAACTGGGCATTACGTTAGCAAGTTTGGGTCTGGGGTGGGTTGGCGAAGATGTGATGTCGAACATCATTTTGATGGTTGTGCACAGTCTCGGGCTGCCGATCAGTGAAACAATAGCGCACAGCATCGCTTTGCCGGTAGCATTCGCCGTGCTGACCGTATTGCACATTGTTTTTGGAGAATTGGCTCCAAAGTCGTTGGCCATCCGATACCCAACTTCTACGGCGCTTAAAATTTCAATCCCTTTACGGATTTTTTATCATGTGTTCAGGCCTTTCATATGGCTCCTGAACGGATTTGCGAATGTAATCCTGAGACTTTTTGGTGTAAAACCCATTAGCGAACAGGAAATACATTCTGAGGATGAATTGAAATTAATTATTGCTGAAAGTGAAGAGGGTGGGGCCATCGAGCCAAACGAGCGCGAACTCATCCAAAACGTATTCGATTTTGATGATCGAATTGTCCGACAAGTTATGGTACCGCGTGTGAAGATCACTGGCCTGCGTGCTGACTTATCAATTCCTGAGACCATGGATGCAGTGCTTAAGGAAGGCTACTCACGCTATCCCGTTTTTGAAAACTCACTCGATGAAATCATTGGAATCGTGCATGCAAAAGATATCATCGCTGCCTATGTTCAAAAGACCGGTAAAGGTCTAAAAGATATCATGCGGCAAGCTCACTTTATTCCGGAATCAAAACCCATCGATGTGTTGTTGCGGGAATTTCAGCGCAGAAAAACACAGATGGCTATAGTCGTCAGTGAATTTGGCGGCACGATAGGTATTGTTACGCTGGAAGATATCCTGGAGGAACTTGTGGGAGAGATACAGGATGAGCATGATCATGAGCAACAAATAGTTACCGTACTGGATAAGCAACTATATCAAATCGTTGCCCAATCGTCAATTCATGACATTAACAAATTCGTTAGAGTACCTTTTCCTGCGTCAGAAGAATATGAAACATTATCCGGAATGCTAACCTATCACAAACCCTCCATGAAGGAAGGAGATTCGTTCAGCTTGTTTAATTATAAGTTTAAGATACTTAAGTTGAATAAAACCTTACCGGAACTGGTTGAAGCCAGGTTGGAAGATGAAATAAGTGCGGCATGATAGAAAATGAACTATTACTTGCTTCTTGGGATGCCTAAAACCATTTCTTTTTCTTAAAGAATATCAGCATTAACATGAAGATCGAAAAAATCACCCCCCAAACAGCATAGTAGCCGAAATGCCAATCCAGTTCCGGCATGTGGCGAAAGTTCATACCGTAAACACCAACGATAAATGTTAAAGGAATGAAGATCGTAGAAATGATGGTCAGGACTTTTATCACTTCGTTGAGCTTGGTATTCATCGCATTGATATGAATATCCAGCAGGCTGGAGGTAAGATCTTTATACGTATCCAATGAGTCGATGAGGTGAGCAACATGGTCATATATATCGGCGTAATACCGGAGATTTTCATCCGAAATAAATTCAGACTCGCCCTTGACAAGTTTGCTTAGTGCTTCGCGCAACGGGTACAATGCTTTGCGGAGATATATTAGTTCCTTTTTTAATAGTTGAATGTTATTAAAAATCTTGTTCGATGGATTTTCATAAACATCATCCTCCATCTCCTCTATAAGATCTCCGATTCTGTCCAGGACATTGTAATAGTTGTCAACGATTATATCGATGAGCCGATACAGCAGATAATCCCCTTGCTTCTTTCGAACCTTTCCCAGGTCAAGCGATATCCTGTCCCGAAAACCATCGAACAAATCGCCTTCCTTTTCCTGAAAAGAGATCAGAAAGTTCCTACCCAGTACGAAACTTATTTGCTCGTAGTCTATTTGCATACCATCAATACGGTAAAGCATCTTGAGGGTAAAGAAAAGATAGTTGTCATACTCTTCTGCTTTGGGCCGCTGATCCGCCAGGACGTCTTCCACCAACAACGCATGGAGATTAAAGTGTGCCTGGACCTTGTCAATAATATCCTGATTGGTAAGGCCATCAAGGTTGATCCAGTTTACATGGTCCGGTTGCAGTTGTGCAATTAGTTCATCCGGATTAAGGCTTACGACCTTATTGTATTTTTCCCTGTTGTACGAGATGAGTTCGAGTATGACATTGGGCTCGATGGGAGTGATGTAAGGGGGTGTTCTTCGTTTGCTCATAATAGTCCGGTGCGGCTTGGCAATTGCTTCAAAAGATAGTCAATTTGCTAAAAAATAAATATGTGATGTGAAATGGCTCTTCATTCTGCAAGGAGCCATATGCTTCATTGGCCCTATTTCAAGTCAAGTTTTGGAAGAACGATTGCCTAATTTCGTTCGCCCACAACTTGGTACACTAAATCAGGCAAACTTTTCAACAGTTTAGAAATCAATGCGTATTATTGCCCCGTATGCCCTTATTCCTGGAAGATATTAAAGCCCCCATTGCTACCGAGATGGCAGAATTTGAGCAGAAATTCAGGGCATCTATGCAAACCAGGGTTTTATTGCTCGATAAAATCATGGGGTATATCGTGAAACGCAAGGGCAAGCAGATGCGCCCCATGTTTGTTTTTCTCAGCGCCGGATTATGTGGTAAAATAAATGAATCGACTTTCAGGGGTGCCTCGCTCATTGAATTGCTTCATACAGCCACCCTGGTCCACGATGATGTTGTTGACGAAGCAAACTATCGCAGAGGATTCTTTTCCGTTAATGCGCTTTGGAAAAATAAGATAGCGGTATTGGTCGGGGATTTTCTCCTCTCGCGTGGATTGATGCTTTCCGTGGAAAACAAGGATTTTGACTTGTTGAGCATTGTTACCAATGCAGTCCGCGAAATGAGTGAAGGGGAATTATTACAGATTGAAAAGTCCCGAAAGCTTGATATCACTGAGGACGTTTATTATGAAATCATCCGCAAGAAAACTGCATCACTGATTGCATCTTGCTGTTCGGTTGGTGCCTGCTCGTCAGGGGCTGGCGAAGACATAATCAAGAAAATGCAGCAGTTTGGTGAAAAGATTGGAATGGCTTTTCAGATCAAAGACGACTTGTTTGATTATGGTGAGCAGGAAATTGGCAAGCCTTTAGGAATTGACATTAAAGAGAAGAAAATGACGCTGCCGCTCATTTACGCGCTGTCCAGTGCTGGCTGGCTTGAGAAGAAAAGGATCATTAGGATAGTGAAAAATGAAAGCGGAAAGCCAAAAAAGGTTAAAGAGGTAATAGAATTTGTAAAGAAGTCAGGAGGTATTGGGTATGCCAATGAGGTCATGAACAAGTTTCATCAGGATGCTTTGCTTATTTTGAAGGACTTTTCCGATTCAGTCTACAAACGGTCGCTCATAGATCTTGTTCAATTTACCATCGATAGGAATAATTGAATTCGGGGCCAATAGAGAATGTGTCATCTCATATTGGACCTAAGGCCTTCAGCGTCTGCGTCAGGACAACCAAAGCGGGGTTTTTTCCGATTGTGCTGGCGTGAAGTAATCATGACTTTGAAGCGGCAAAGATAAATGCATGAATAAAGATCTAAGGAAAAAGATATCAAGTAATTTGAATACGATCAGGTGGGTAATAGTGCTTGTCGCAATGGGTACATCCATCCCTTCTTTGGGCCAGTCACAAGTAGCCCGGGAATACAAAGATATTGTTTATGCGAGGGTAGGCGGCAAAAATCTGGTGATGGATATTTTCATACCGGCTAGTCCTTCTATACCACCACTTCTGGTGTGGGTACACGGTGGCGCCTGGAGGTCCGGGACCAAAGAGAGCGTCCCGCCAGCATTTATAGGAAACGGTTTTGCTGTAGCGAGCCTGGATTTTCGCCAATCCACAGAGGCACCTTTCCCCGCGGCAGTTCATGATATAAAAGCGGCCATCCGCTTTCTTCGTGCGAAGGCGCAGGAATATGGTTGCCAGGGCGATCGGATTGTGATTGGAGGGGCCTCGTCAGGCGGCCACCTGGCGGCCCTGGTTGGCGTAACAAATGGCAATGCAAAGTTGGAAGGTGACATTGGTGACCATATAGATCAGTCTTCTAGCGTCCAGGGTATTGTTGATTTCTATGGTGCTTCGAACCTTTTAACAATACTTAATCAATCCACGCCGCATGGATTAAGTGTTCGCAAGCCTGCCCTTGAATTGTTTCTGGGCACACTTCCGGAAAACGCTGTCGAACTTGCGGAATTAGCCAGTCCCGTTACTCATGTTGACCTAAACGATCCTCCACTGCTGCTTATTCACGGCGATCAGGATCCCCAGATGCCTATAAATCAGGCTCATGAGCTTGAAGGAAAGTACAGTGAGTTGAATCTGGATGTGTCTTTTGATGTCGTTCACGGTGGTTTTCATGGTGGTGAAATTTTCTACTCCGGGAAACATCTGGATATAATGTGGGCCTTTTTGCGCCGGATACTGGATTGAGAAGACAGTAGACTGCCAGCTAATTAATAAGGGGGTGTGAATATAAAAACCAAAAGGCCGCCTGTAAAAAGCAGCCTTTTGTAACCTCACCTAAATGCAATAAAAATCTAATGTAATACAACTCTGGATCTACCTGCCTCCAAAACGGCATACTCCTTCCAGCTTTTGTAGGTCTGCGGGTCTAAAGCATCCAGTGCCTTACCTGAATTTTCAGGGTCAAAATTACCTTCGTTGGCCCACCATTTTTTAGCATTTTCCCGGGCTGATTTTTTGTCAATTGAATCAAATAAATTGATGCATGAATCAGAAATCATCCATGGTTTCTCAATACTACTGTATTTTTCAAAGATCAAGCTTCGCATCTGCGTTCCACTTGGCTCTTTTTTAAAATGCATTACCGTATACGACATCGTTTCAGGCTCCGTCATGACCATATCCCAATATTGCTTTGAAGCTATCACTTGCGAGGTGGTCAGCATGAATCCAAAACCTTCATCAATTGGTTCTTTGGTAATCGGACACTTCGCTTTGAGCGATGGTTTTTTCTTTTTGCCGAGAATTTTATCAAGAAAGTCCATAATTAAAGATGTTAAGTTCTGTGCTTCTCTCCATTAGATACTCGCTATCGGGAGAATAGTTGCATATAAGACTGAAAAAATTGATAAAATGTTACAACAGGCCCTTTGGATACTGTAATAGCCCTTTCCCCTTGGTGCAGGTATTGTGGAGTGTACGATTTTAAACCCGGGTGTGCGATTATAACTTGGAGGGAGGTCTAGCTTGCGCTTTTATTTGTTGGTATTTCTCGTACTGTGTTAAGAACTCGTCCAGCTTTTCTGCCGGCACTTTCTTGGCAATGATCTTTTTCTTCTCGTCCAGGACGTAAAGGGACGGCGTTGTCATGGCATCATAAAGGTCCTGGTAGGGACCGACATAAGTTCTGGGACCGTTCACCGTGATCCACTTCATGTTCATGTCTTTAATGTAATCGCGCATTTTCGCCATAGAGGTGTCTGCGCTCACAGCGTACACTTCGAGGTCATATTTTTTCTTGTTGTAGAGCGCAACAAGCTTAGGTGTTTCCACTTTGCAGTGGCTACAATCAGGATCGAAAATAAAAAGCACTGTGTACTTGTTTTTGATATCATACATAGAACGCGGTTTAAAGTTGGCGTCCTGCATAATTAGGTTAGGTGCCTGTTTGCCAACCAGGCTTTTACGAAGACGGTCGGCATGATCCTTCAGGTTTTTCAACAATTTATCATTCACCCAAAAATTCATTTCGCCGGTGGCAAAGTACTTGTCATAAATGTTTACGTAGACTTCATCCAGCCCCATAATTTCCGGCTGCTGATATTTCAGCAGGCAAATCCAGGTAGCGTACTTATAGGTTTCCTGATTCTCTTTTGCCTTTGCGATGATTATATCAACTGCTTTGGTGATTGAATCAGGGTGAGGGGAATATAGCTTATCCAGGTATTCTGTTATCTTTTCACTGTACATGGGCCTGGGCATGCAAATGAGTGCAGGATCTGACAGGTTGAAATTATCAAAGAAGTGATTTCGATACCAACGGAGTTGAAAAGTCGAGTCGATGGTACCATCTGATTTTCTTGGGGGTTCGGGAATTTGAATTACCTGACTGGCTTTAAGAAGCTTTGCGGTAATAGTAGACGGATAGCTGGCAATAATTTCAGATTGGTATGCTATTACCTTGTCATTAATTTTAGCGAAAGCTTCACGCGCGGTCTTCTTATTTTCCTCTACCAACGTGCTGTCCTGAATTATTGTGAGCAGGGGTTGGGCTTCCTGATGGCGCTCCATGTTGAAAATCATGTTTTCAAAAAAGAGTTTGTTGTCTATATCACCAGTTACCTGCATGTTTCTTACGTAATCTGCCGTGGAGGTAGACATGCTGAATTGCTGGTTTGCACCAACGACCATTTCGAATATTTTGGTTTTGTCCAGTACTAGAAAATAAACGCCCTGGTACGCAAGTGATTTACTGCCATTGAAAACAAATTCACCATTGCTGTTCACCCTGGCAGTATCTTTCAGATAAGTACTTTCCCCGTAATAGTTACCCAGGTATATCGTAGTATCTTTCAGGCCTGTAATTCGAAATTTGATATTGTACCCCTGCTGGGCAAAGCAGCCGGTGGAAATCAATAAACTGAATACAAAGACGGAAATACGCATAATTTTTAATTTCAGGTTCGAATTACTGCTTGTTATTTTACTGACAATTAATAGGCCTGTCTATTCGTTAGTAACACGCGCTGGCTATTTTGTTCAAACTTTAGACCGCAAATTTTCGCGTTTGAAGCTACAAAGCTATAAACTTGAACTTTGATCTGCACAACATCCAGACCAATATGTCGCTTGAAATAAGGAACCTTACAAAAATATATGGCCAGCAGAAAGCCTTAAGCGATATCTCATTTAAGGTTAATGAAGGTGAAATTGTAGGTTTTTTGGGGCCAAATGGTGCGGGCAAATCAACTACCATGAAGATTGCTACCTGTTATTTGCCGCCAACAGCGGGTCAGGTAGCTGTTTGCGGTTTTGATGTGGTGGAACAGCCCATGAAGGTCAAGCAGATTACTGGCTACCTGCCAGAGCATAATCCACTCTATCTCGACTTGTATGTACATGAATACCTATCTTTTATTGGCGGGCTGTATGGCTTGAGTGGACAGCGGCTCAGGAAACGCGTTGGAGAGATAGTAGAACTTTGTGGACTCGGTCTTGAACAAAACAAGCAGATTGAAGCGCTTTCGAAGGGCTATCGTCAGCGGGTAGGGCTGGCGCAGGCCCTTATCCATGATCCTGCTGTGCTTATTCTTGACGAACCTACTTCGGGACTTGATCCAAATCAATTGGTCGAAATCCGGAAACTGATCAAAGCAGTGAGTCATAGCAAGACGGTTATTTTCTCAACACATATTATGCAGGAAGTACAGGCGCTGTGCAAGCGCGTTGTGGTAATCAACAATGGTGAGATTGTTGCTGACGATAACCTGGATAGTCTTTTACGGCAGCAGTCAAACACCCTTGCCATTGTTGTGGAGTTTGAGGGGAGTGTTACGATTGACCAATTAAAGCTATTGCCCGGCGTATCTGATGTGTATCTTGTAGAAGGATTCAAATTTAAGGTCCTGGCAATTGATGGTGCTGATTTGCGCCCTGAGCTCTTTCGCTTTGCGGCGGATAATAAACTGTCCCTGATCGGACTGAAACAGGAAGAAAATTCATTGGAAAATATTTTCCGAGAATTGACCACTTCAACGGCGGTCTCAGGGCAAGAAATTTAATCTATTTTGCGAACGGTTCCAATCGGTATGCTACACGTACTTTCCAAAGAATTCAGCAGTTTTCTTAATTCACTCATTGCCTATGTAGTGATTGGTGTCTTTTTGCTGGGAATGGGTTTGTTGATGTGGGTATTTCCGGATACTTCCGTAATGGAATACGGCTATGCAGATATGGATACGCTATTTTCATTAGGTCCATATGTATTTATCTTTTTGGTGCCAGCCATTACGATGCGGAGTTTTGCCGAGGAGAAGAAATCAGGGACAATGGAATTGCTGTTTACAAAACCGCTGAGCGATTGGGATATC
>Ga0224505_10000178_pt1 | contig 47715 bp, 49 predicted proteins | sample SF_Jan12_sed_USG_FD_169102 | JGI IMG/M metagenome (GOLD analysis project Ga0224505, IMG submission 169102) | Sediment microbial communities from San Francisco Bay, California, United States - SF_Jan12_sed_USGS_4_1 | ecosystem: Environmental > Aquatic > Marine > Sediment | place: USA: California...
TCGGCGATGGGAGTGCCGAACAGCTTCCAGGATGGTTCAGTGAGGGAATGGCATGGGCGTGGTCGTGTCCCATAGGGTCCGCGTCCTTGATCCGTTAACAGATCCTCGGTGGCCTGGATTCATTGAACGGCATCAGGCTGCCTCGGTTTTTCATTCGCGTGGGTGGTTGCGTGCCTTGCAAATGACCTACGGCTATGAACCGCTGGCGGTCACCACATCGAGGCCTACTGAGCCGTTGACGAACGCTCTGCTGTGTTGTGTGGTGCGAAGTTGGGTGACCGGTGACCGGGTGGTCTCCCTGCCCTTCACGGACCACTGCGAACCGCTTGTCGAACACATCGAGCAACTCCGAGCGCTCTGTGATCATCTCGAAACGCTCAGAAGAACACGAAGTTGGAAGTACGCCGAAATGCGAACTAGTCGCGCCTTCCTCGGTACCACAGAGAGCTTTCGAGAGTGCACTGTCTATCAGTGGCATCGGCTCGACCTTCGGTCCAGTCTCGATGCGTTATACAAGGGATTCCACAAGGATTGCATCAGGCGGAGAATTTGCCACGCGGAACGCCAAGGTCTGAGGTATGAGGAGGGACAGAATGAATCCCTCGTGCGGTCATTTTATGATCTCATCGTGCTGACGAGGTCACGCAAACATCTTCCGCCGCAGCCGCTCGAATGGTTTCACAATCTCGTCGCCTGCCTGGGAAAGGATGTCTCTATTCGCATCGCGTTCAAGGGACAGCAGCCTGTCTCCGGAATCCTGACCATGAATCACGGTAAGACGATGTATTACAAGTACGGCGGGTCCGATGCCCGGTTTAACCATCTGGGGGCGACTCCGATGCTGTTCTGGCAAGCGATCCAAGCTGCGAAATCGGCCGGGATGGAAGAACTCGATTTGGGTCGGTCGGATGTCGAGAATCAGGGACTGATCAGGTTCAAGGAACGTTGGGGGGCACAAGGTGTGCGGCTCACTGTCTGGCGAAGTCCTGTCGATGAGGTCTCTCCCTCCATGGAACGATTGAAAATGCGCATGGCGAAAACCGCGTGTGCCTCTGTTCTCGACAGCCTGCTGATCTTAGCCGGTCGGCTCATGTACCGGCATGTCGGCTGAGCCACATGGCGGCACATCGCAATGACCACCGGACTCATCCAGCCAGCCACAGTCCTTTCCACCGATGGCCGTTTCGAAGTCCAATCAGATAAGCGAGGATCTCTTCCCGTCGTGGCCTGCCTCATGATCTGAAACAGAGGAACCGTGTCGCCATGATCACACGTCCTGCGTTACTACTTATCACGGATGATGTCGCCGTTCGGGATCAGATTGGACGGGCGCTTGCCCCGGACTATGACCTGATCGCGATATCGGATCGCACGGCCGCCCTCTCGCATGCCAGCCACGCTATGCCACCGCTGGTCGTGTGGGATGTGGAATCGCTCTCCGCGGGTGACACGGCCTCCGAACCATTGAGCATTCTGCAAAATACCCTTCGGCTGAATCATGAAGCGAAGGTCATCGTTGTCATCGGCAACAGCGCGAGGGCCAATGCCATCTCCGCCATCGAAAGTGGCGCATACGACGTTCTTGAAAAGCCGGTGCAGCTCGACGTGTTGAAGGTCGTGTTGCAGCGGGCGACGTATCTCTCCAACTTGGAGCGCGAGAGTCGTGAAAGTCAGGTGCAATCCGGCGGGACTGAATTTGAAGGTCTTGTGGGGAACAGTAAACCTATGCAGGACGTGTTTAGCATGATCCGCCGCGTTGGGCCGTCTGATGTCTCGGTCCTCATCACCGGGGAGAGTGGGACGGGGAAAGAACTTGTCGCTCGCGCGATTCACCGACTGAGCGCGCGCAAAGAGGCACCCTTTATTGCCATTAACTGCGGTGCGATCCCGGAGACATTGCTGGAGAGCGAGTTCTTCGGGTACGAAAAGGGGGCTTTCACTGGTGCGACTCAGCAGAAGAAAGGTCGGATCGAATCCGCGCAGCGCGGGACGCTCTTCCTGGATGAAATCGGGGAGATGCCGCTCAGTCTGCAGGTCAAGTTGCTCCGGTTCTTGCAAGATCACGAGATCCATCGATTAGGGGGAAAGGACCCGGTGTCGGTTGATGTCCGGGTGCTTGCTGCGACCAACGTCGATCTGCGAGAGGCTATTGAGAGTGGTCGATTCAGGGAAGATTTGTTTTACCGGTTGTGTGTGGTAACCATCCCCGTCCCTGCTTTGAAGGGACGGGCTGACATTACCCTCCTCGCGCGAACGTTCTTAATGAAGTCTGCCGAAGCACAAGAAAAACGATTGAAAGGGTTTACGCCACAAGCGATCGACGCCTTGCTGACGCACGATTGGCCTGGAAATGTCAGAGAATTGGAAAATAGGGTGAGGCGGGCGGTGGTGATGGCGGACGGGAAATACGTCAGCCCTGAGAACTTGGACTTGAAAGACCCCTCCTCCGTTGAGAGGGCGTCTACGACGCTCCGAGTTACACGCGACCTTCGCGAGAAGAAGTTGGTGCAGTCAATGCTGGAAAAAACCCACGGCAATGTGTCCAAAGCGGCTGTTGATTTGGGGATCAGCCGTCCTACCCTGTACCAGTTGCTGGCACGATATGGGTTAAGGGACCGAAAATTTATCGATAAACAAGAAAAAAGAACAGTGTAAAGAATCCACCAGCATGTAAATGTATTTTACACTCTTGAAAATTCACAACAAGCTTAAATCATTGAAAACAAGCTCATTGTGATGCCCTGTCTCAGCTTGATGTACAATTTGTTTACAGTTTGTATTTATTCAAATGAAAAAGATCGCAACATATATCAATTGTTTCAATGTCTTATCATAATTACTGTTATTAGTACGAGTTATGCATTGATCAAGTAATGGTACTTGAATTTTTACTAGCGTGTTACTGTAAGGAGAGCCAAGATGAAGAGAGAGAGTACGTACATTCGTTCCATCCTTTTAGGAGTCGCCATCATGATTCCAGGGTTCTCAGGGAATCTGGCGATGGCTCAGACGACCACCACCCTGACTTATGAAAGCACTAGCCTTGATAGTTTTGCACGCAAGCCCAAGCCCAAGCCCAAGCCTGTATCCGTTCCTGAACCAGCATCCTTGATCCTATTGGGTGCTGGGTTAGCGGGGCTTGGTATCTGGAGGCGAGCTTCCCAGAGAGATTAACCGAACTGTCTATAAGAGAGAATCGAGTAGAAGGGCCAGCCCTCGCAAGGGGGCTGGCCCTTTTTTTTTCAGCGAATCCGTATGGTGCTTCCGCGCAATCGGGTCATGTAGCTCGAGAGCAGGGGGGCTCGGTAACACGTAACGCTATGGATCATTGGATCGTCTTGCTCACCATGTTGGACGGAGGCCCCTCGCCAGCGCCGTTATACGCCGCGACAACGAAATAGTACATCCGGCCAACGGTCAAACTGTTCACGGTGGACGAGGTGGTGTTACCCACAGTAAGGGTTCGTGTATATTGGCTGGGAGCTTCCCCAACGTAAACTTTATAGCCGCTGACCGGGATGCCGGTGACCGCATTCCACGTGAGGGTTGCCGAGGACGTGGATGATGGTGGTGGCGTAGTGGAGGGAGATATCACCAAGGTCACCGGGACTGTTTTGGTGTACCAGGTGCCTACTTTGATGGTGACGGTGGCATTATAGGTACCTGCTCCCCTCCCACTCGTATTGATAGCGACCGTGAGCGTCTTGCTTCCGGTCATGGATGTTGTGGCAGGCGAAACCGTCAGCCAGGACCTATTGTCTGAGGCCGTGAGCGTAGCCGTGCTAGAGTAGGGTCTGGAGACGGTTATTGTCTGGCTCGGTGGGTTAGAGGCACCCTGCACCGCATAATAGGTCAGCGAGGTTGGAGTAACGCTAACACGGTGAGTCGCCAAGCCTTCAGAAGCGAGCCCCAGGCAGATGAACGCGGTAACCGCAACCTGCAAGAACCAAGGCAGGGCTGAATAGCTATTATCACGGCACGATCGAGCTGTTTGCCAAGCGTTTTCCATTAAGTGCCTCATCAGGGTTTTCATCTTGTCTCTCTGAAAAGTGTCTCACTTCGCCAGGTGCCGGTGCGCAGCGGTCGTGAACCCAGCTTATTGAATACGCCGACGGGTAGAGTGCTTCTGACCAAAGGACCACCCAATTCGGTCCATTACGTTTGAGCCGGAGGTGTGACCATCATGATTTCATTTGAACAGAGGCCCTCCGACTCGCTGTCGTTGAACGCGCGGATAGCGAAAAAATACTGCGTGTCAGGTTCGATGCCGGTGATGGTGGCCTGTGGACCATCAACAGCTTGCTTTTCCCCGCGAGAACATGAAAGCGGTTCCTCAGAACTTACGTCCTCAGATTCAGACTCCTCTGAACTGACTGCTGCGGGTGAGTGCTTTCCATAGTAGATGTCGTACCCAGCCACGTCGATGCCAGAGGGAGGATCCCAGGTCAGACGCGCAGTCACTCCGGTTGGTGCCGAGGTCATCATAATGATCGGATCTTCATCCCCATCACCATGATTCGCCTCCTCGGAATGAGGGTCTTGATCCGAGTCCACCCCTGCCGTAGCGTCCGTTGGCGTAGAAAGACTCGAAATTATCGGTCCTCCCGCTCCTTCACCTGTGCAGCCGGCCAGCGGCAGAAGTAATGGGATGGTAAGTATGAGATAGGGCATCGAGATGTTCGACTTCCAAGCGATAAGCCTGGTGAAAGTCTCAAACGGCAACATAGTAACAACTCCTAATAAGGTGAATTAGTTCTGAGCTGTGATGTATTGAGCTCTTGCCCAGTGTAAGTTTGAAAGATTCGCCACAATTGTCATCTTCAGAAAGTGAGGAACAGTCCTCCGCCCCACGATTTCCTTGGACACACCATTGGGGCATACGGCCCCCATCATTGATGGAGGTGTTCATGGCGAAATCGAACGCAGAGCGAGGCCGGTTTTCCGCCCGCAAGAAGAGGGACGTGGTGCTGCGCGTGCTGCATGGCGAGGATTTGGATCTGGTCTCCCGTGAAGCGGGGATCACCGCCGCGAGGTTGTCGGAGTGGCGGCACCAGTTTGTGGCCAGTGGGCAGGCCGGGTTGAAGAGCCGGTCCGCCGATGGCCGTGACGACGAACTCGCGCGGCTGAAGGCCTTGGTCGGGGATTTGACGATGCGGCTGGAACTGTCGCGGGAGGCGGTCCAGCGTCTACGAGGTGGCGCCCCTTTGGCCACCGGGAGGTCGACGCGATGAGCCACGCCCTGTCGCCTTCCCAGCAGCAGTGCTATGGCGTGGTGCGAGTCTGTCAGGAATGGGGCGTGCGTCGGTCGACGTTCTATCACCAGCGGGACCGCGCTGCGGGTCCTCTGGCTGAGCCCGCCAAGCGAGGGCCGAAGACCTCGTATACCGACGAGACGCTGACCGGCCACATCCGCCAGGTGCTCGCGGCCTCGCCGTTCCTGGGCGAAGGGCACCGCAAGGTCTGGGCGCGGCTCCGCGTGCAGGGGATTCGCACGTCCAAAGCCCGGGTCCTCCGTTTGATGCGGCAAGCGGGGCTGTTGGCCCCGAGGCGGGCCCAGCGGGTCTTGGGGCCGCAGGTCCACGACGGGACCATCATTACCGATCGGCCCAATCAGATGTGGGGCACCGATGCCACGAGCACGGTGACGCTGGAGGAGGGCCCGGTGACGGTGTTCGTGGCCATCGATCACTGCACGCTCGAGGGCGTCGGCATCCATGCAGCGACCACGGCCACGCGGTTTGAGGCGTTGGAGCCGATCCGGCAAGGGGTGCGCCGACAGTTCGGGGCCTTCACCACTGGCAGCGCGAAGGGACTGCAGATGCGGCATGATCATGGGAGTCAGTATATGAGTGCGGATTTCCAAGCCGAGCTCCGGTTCCTGGGGATCACGTCCAGTCCAGCCTTCGTCCGGGCCCCCGAAGGCAACGGGGTGGCGGAACGGTTCATACGCACGCTCAAGGAACAACTCCTGTGGGTACAACCGTTTCGCACGGTCGAGGAACTCCGCCTGGCGCTCCAGGCCTGGCTGCTGACGTACAATGAGCAGTGGCTGGTCGAACGACATGGGTTCCGTACCCCCGCACAGGTGCGTCGCGATCTTATGGCAACGGCGGCATGATGGCGTGGAACGTCAGAGAATCATGGCGAACCAATGAGTGGTCGCGAAAACTCGACGCCCACAATTGTCCCAGGACGGGCGATTGCCGACCATCGCGATCCAGCGGTCGGGTCGAATACAGCTATAACAGTGTCCAAGAAATCGGGAGCGGTACAGAACATGCAAAACAATCGCAAGAGAAGCAAGCAGGAGCGCCAGAGCCAGAAGTGACGCTGCCGCTTCTCACTTCAACTCGTGCGGAAACCGATGCTCCGCCTTCACCGCATGCATCGATAACCACGGGTGGAACGGATGTCGTTCAAAATATCGGCAGGGCCGTTGGCTAAATTTGGTAGTCCCGTCGAATCTGATATTAGGTTGGGAACAGCGTAGCGGATCAAAACCTGAGTTCTTTTTCCAGGTCGGCTTTCTTCTTATCGAACTGCTTCTGGTCGGCCTCGCTCTTCTGGGTAATCGCATCCTTCATACCCACACCAGCTTTTTCCATGGCCCGCTGCGACGCCTCGCCCTTCTTCTTGATCTGGGCAGCCACATCCTTCGCCTTTGGCGACCCGGAGAATTCGTAATACATCATCGCGTGACTCTGCGTGAAGGTCGGATCGGGGCGCTTCATAATGGTGTCGCCTCGCAATTCAGCACGATCCTTGGCGGGTTTGTCTCCGTTCGGGAGGTATTTCATCCAAAGAGACGCGATCCTGAGCTTCTCGATCGACTGCATCGTGGTCTTGCCCAGCTCGCCAATATTGCCGGTTAAACCCTAAGCGTCTTTTTCCTCTGCCTTCATCCATCGGTCAGCGTTGGCTGACGCCACCTTTCGTAACTCTTGCCGGAACATAGGCGAGGAGGAATGGGGGGCTCTCGATCCGGTATTGGGATCGACCGAACTGTATCGGTTGTTATCGATGTTCCAGGCCGTCTCAAAAAGACGGAGATCGTCCGGCTTAGCCTGAACCGCCTTCAGGAGTACCCGATTGGCTTCTTGCCGGTCGCCGATGGTTTCGAAATAGCGAAACGCCGAGGTCTGGCCATCAGCCCGTACCGGTTCACCGGAATACAGAACCCCTTTAGACTCAGCGGCCTTGGCCAAATCCCGCCCTAGTTTTGGCATGTTGGCCCTGGCCTTCCCTGCTGCATTCTTGTCGTAGCGGTCGATGCAGTCGCTGGCCGCCACCCTCATGTACGCGGCGAAGAGAGCAGTAGGTTGTCCAGCCTGTTCCGCCTGCTGCAGCGCAGCCGACTGCGCCAAGGCAGCGTTCTTTTCATCGTCGCCCAAACATGGATCATCCGCATGGACGACCGGAGCGGTGAGGACGACTCCGATCAGGGCGTAGCCAGCTAATCCCATCAGACGCATGGGTGATCACCTCCGCTTACTTGCCGAATAGGCCTTTCATCATCTTATTCACGTCGACCGAAAGATCACGGTCACCGCTCTTTCCACTGTCTTTGTTTTCACTAGCCTGTTTTCTCCCTGCCCGACGCTGCTCCGCATTTTTCCGAAGTTCCTCAAGATTGGGCATACCAGCCTCTCCCATCATCGCACCCATATCGTTCTTGGTGTAGCCGTCTGGAATCTCGAAGAGGGCGGGGTTTTGCTTTTCGATCTTCAGATTGGTCAGCTGGCTGGTCATGCGCATCTTCTTGTCACCTTCTTTAGACAGCATGTCCATCTTGACGGTGATCCCTTCTTTGGTCGTCCAGAAGAAGCCCCCGAATTTTCCCGAGCCATCTTTCTTAATGGCGACGACCTTGGATTTGGTAGTCTTCATGCCGTTGACCGTTTCCTGGCCGACCTCGGATTGCTCGACGATCTCAAATGCGTCAGTCCCGCTGATAGTCGAGTCATTCATCGGCATTTCCATGTACATGTCTCCCATCAACTGCCACATCACCTTCTTATCCTTCCGGATGATCGTGGTCATGCCGTCCGATCCACCCATCTCCATCCGGTCCTTGTTGGCGGTATGATAGATGCGCGACTTCATCGTCATGCCGCCTTCTGTTTCCATTGTGCTATCGGCCGAGTAGTCGACCTGTACGTCCGGTAGAGGGGCCGCACTCACCGTGAGAGGAGCGAGCATGACGCAACTCCACATCATGGCATGGCGCAAGAGTTTCATGGATTCGGTCCTCCTGGAAAGGGATGTTGTGGGGTAGGGAGAATATCGAGCTCTGGTAGGGAGAGTCAATAAGCAGAACTCTTGAGGATGATGCTCATGGAATCTCTAAACCGATCGGAAAATTCGCGGCATACCCGTCGTTCGTGGCAGTCGGTTCCAGCATTAACGCATCTCCGCCTTGCCGGAAAATGAAATCCTGCCGATTTCTCACTCTCCGTGGACCCATCGCAGCATAGGGATGACCGGTGTGCACGTGATCGGTCAATTCATCGGGAAAGTATACTTGCGACGTGAACTCAAAACTCCGGCGAGCCATCGGCGTTGTGCGAATCTTAAAGTGGATATGCACGGTTCGAATAGGATACCAGCCCGGATAGATCGTCATGAACCGGGCTTCGCCTCGAGCGTTAGTCATCTGATGGCCTCGCAAGAACTTCTGGCCGACCGTGCTGAATCCATGGTCCTGGACATCTGAATATATTCCTCTCGCATCGCAGTGCCAGATATCCACCTGGGCATCAGGCAGGGGATGGCACTCGCCAGCACGAAGGCGAGACACCTGAAAGGTGAGGGTAAAAGGCGTCCCAGGAGTGCTCCGCCCATTGGTCGGATCTGCGCGAATATCGGATCGGTGCAATCGTTCATCGACGAAGTACGGGCCCTCGGTTTGCTCAGGACGGACGATGCAGAGTGGCCGAGGCGTGGCAACGATCGTTTGAGCGACTGCTTGTCTTCCGCCGATCAGGTAGGTAGCTCCAGCCCCTAGAAGGGCCATGACTTCGCGACGAGAAAGCAAGCATCCGATAGGCGTATGTTCCTCTATCACGGCCCTGCAACCATTCCCTTCTTAAACCAAAAGATGAAGGTACAACCCACTACCTTCTCCTGAGTCGTGGGTGAACGGCTCGCGGAGGTGGCGGAGGGGGTGAAAAACCACGAGAAGGCCCATAGAATCCACGCCCAAAGTAGTAGCCACCATAGCCACCAAATGGCCCCCACAAACTGCCGTATCGGCCATAGGGATAGAACCCGCTATACCCATAGGGCGGGTAGTAGGCCCCGTAGTAAGGACTTCGATCCCTTCGTCTGTTCGCTGCGATGCTGTTCCAATCGATGATATGTTTCACGTCAAGAATTGGGTAGGTGTAGTCACTTTCGTCCAGTTGTCTCGTCGTCTCACCAGTGACGGTCCCGATCACAGTAATGGGTGTCCCTTCCGGCAGACTGGCTGGATCGAGGAATGCTTCGCGAACAGCCAGGAATCGTCCTTCTGACCGAAGACGCTCCTCCGTCAAGGGGCCATCTTTCTCGTTCGGCAGTTGCAAGATTTCCAACTCGGTTCCTGCGCCTGTCCGTTTAGCCCGAATCACGTTGCCGCCGATCATGACGGTTCGCCCGATGTACTCACTAGGAGCTCGCTTGAGCTCCGCAAAACTGACGGTCGTATCGATTTCTTGTTCTAACCCAAGAGGAATACCGAGAAGTTCCGTATCACGCTGGACCTGATGGATCGATTCTGCACAGGCTGAACACATGAGCGCTGCGCCGACTAGGGGAGCGAGCACCGTCATACGAGCCATGGGTATTCTCCTCTCCTAGAAGTGATAGGACAGCCCACCAAGGAGATGTTGTGCCCGGTAATTGCCGCTGAACCCGCCCAAATCACCGAAGGCTTGGTCGAACTTGAGCGTCGCACCAGTGTACTTATACTCTCCAAAGATCGCGATCTTGGGTGTGATGAACGCGCGCAGACCGGCCAGTACGTTCCATGCTACCGCCACATCCGTGTCGCTTCGTACAGTCGGTGTATCGCCAATGTGGGCAATGGCGGCTCCTACCCCGGCGCCAATGTACGGCTGAAGCGTTCGCCCTGGGTACCGAGCAATGAAGTTGGCGCCTACTGTGGTCACTCTCATATGGATACCCGGGTCGGTATCCAGCTGCTTAATATGCGGCGTGGTGTTCAAGACTTCTCCCTCGATGCCATACCAACTATGCCCAGGGAAATATCCGATCTTAGCGCCGTAGGTGATTGAGTTCTGCAAGTCAAAGTCAGCAAAAGGACCCGGTACTCCCGCCTGAGGTCCCGTTCCTGCAATACTGTTGATGCGATCCGCAAAGTTCACTCCCGCCGTTCCGGCGACATACATTTCCGCAGATGCAGGAGGGGAGCAATCGAACATCATGAATGAAAATCCTGCTAGGACTACACCAACGATTGACCAGTTTTTTCGTGGCATGCTCATGACTCCTTCGAGACATCATACCAAAAGTTTTGATGATGAGTAGCCCCCATCCGCAACGGCGAGACGTTCCTCCTCGCCAGATTCTAAACCCATTCGTATGCCTTCATAACTATTCCAATTCCCCTCAAGACGCGAATCTTCCTGACACCCGTGCCGGACAGCGTGCGTGAGTTCGGACGCTCGCTCACCGAAGTTTGCCTTGATATTGTGGTTGACAGTTGGACTGACCATGGGACATATGGTAGATGCCTTAAGGGAATACAGGACGCCAACGAAGGTCCAACATAACTTCACGTCCGCAAGGAGGAGCTGATCATGGGATTGATGGATCAATTGGGGCAAGCAGCGGGTGGGATGATGGGAGGCCAAGGCGGTCAGAATCCTATTCTGCAAGCCCTGACTAGTCTCCTCGGAAAGGACAGTGGGATTGGCGGGCTGGCCGGACTCGTCCAGGCATTCCAGAAGAATGGGCTCGGCGAAATCGTCAACTCATGGGTGGGCACAGGGCAAAACCTGCCGGCAACGCCAAGCCAGATTGAACAGGGCCTAGGAGGTGATCTCCTCAACCAACTTGCCGGGAAAGCAGGACTATCCTCTGGCGCAGCGAGCTCACAACTCGCCGGCCTTCTTCCGGATCTTATCGACAAGCTGACACCCAGCGGGAAGGTCGAAGCGGGGGGGCTTGATCAACTCATGAAATTAGTTCAAGGGAAGATGGGTGCCTGAAACAGAGCGTACGCCGTACGCTGTATCCTTCGCCCAACACCTCAGAGTATGCGCACACGGGACCAGCTCGTTGTCTGGATGGCCATCGGGCTGGTCGCGTTATCGGCTGTTTGGGCACTTCGTACGCCTCCAGCCTCCAGACCAACACCCAGCCACTCAGCGCCTCCCACTCTCCCAGCGGGAACGATTCCGTTGGTCACGGGTGATGAGCCTATCGCCGACGTGTTTACTCGGGCTGGTTGTTCAGTCTGCCACATTATTCCTGGAATCCCTGGTGCCAACGGTCGAGTGGGGCCTCCCTTAGTACTTGGCACCACCGGCCTGGAGCGACTCACCGATCCCGGATATCACGGGAACGCTCAAACCGTGCATGATTACATTGTCGAATCTGTGCTGGAGCCGCAACAATTTGTGGTGCACGGGTATCCAGAACATACGATGCCGAATTGGTATGGATCGAAACTGAGTGCGCTGGCACTTGAAAAGATCGCACTGTATCTTACACGTCAAACCGAGGCTGATCTGTCTCCTTGACAATGCGGCGGGCGAGGACTATCGCTTGCGTATGGGGGTGACGTTCCCAGAACCACCACCCTGAATCTTAAAGGCGTCTGTCTCGTGTGCGCCCATCTGTTTATCGAGCAACGCGTTCACCGCGTCGTCGCCTTTGAGCCCTTCGAGTTTGATTTTGAGGCGAAGATTGTTCGCGCTGTCCGCATTGATGAGGGCCTGCTCGAGCGTAATCTTGTTGGCCTTATACAATTGAAACAACACGTGATCGAAGGTCTGACAGCCCTCGTCCACCCCCTGTTCCATGGCCTCCTTCAAGATATCGACTTCAGCTTTTTTGATGAGATCCTTGACACGTGGCGTATCCAACATGATCTCCAACGCAGGAACCCGCCTACCGTCGACTGACGGGATAAGTCGTTGGGAAATGATGGCGCGCAAATTCAGTGAAAGTTGCAAGTAGATCTGGGCATGACGCTCGACCGGGAAAAAGTTCATGATCCGCTCGATCGCTTGGTTCGCGTTATTCGAGTGGAGCGTCCCGATGCAGAGGTGACCGGTTTCAGCAAAGGTAATCGCGGCTTCCATCGTTTCCGTATCGCGCACCTCACCGATCAGAATCACATCTGGTGCTTGTCGGAGAGTGTTCTTGAGCGCATTCTGGAAGGTCAAGGTGTCGAACCCGACTTCGCGTTGCGTGATGATCGATTTCTTGTGTTGATGGACAAACTCGATGGGATCTTCGACGGTAATGATATGACCTTGATGGATGGTGTTGCGATAGTCAATCATGGCCGCCAGCGAGGTGGACTTACCGGAACCGGTGGCACCCACCACAAGCACGAGACCGCGCTTGGTCATCGCAATATCTTTAATGATCGGAGGCAGCTGTAACTGCTCGACGGTTTGAATCTCAGCTTTAATATGGCGGAAGACTAGTCCGACATTGCCTTTTTGCCTGAAGATGTTGACGCGGAAACGCCCCAACTCTTTGTAGTAGAGCGCAAGGTTCATCTCCATCTTTTCTTCGAATTCGCTCCGCTGCTGACCTCGCATGAGCGCCAACGCCAGCGCCTCAAGTTGTTCATTGGTAAACGGCGGGGCGTCGGTTTGCTGTGTGATCCCATGAATCCGGTAAATCGGTGAGGCATCGACGGTCAAATACAAATCCGACGATTCTCGATCCACCATGACCTTGAGGAGACTTCGGACATCCATGGTCATACTCCGCCTGTGTGCCTGCTGCTATGCAGCTCCTGCAACCGGTGCCCCGAACAGGTTGGGGTTCATGCTACGCGATTGGGCTTCAGCTTTATGCACAACTCCACGTGTCGCAAGGTCAAGCAACGCCATATCCATCGTTTGCATGCCGTCTTTTTGGCTGGCCTGCATAATTCCTGGAATTTGATGGAGCTTCGCCTCGCGAATGAGGTTTCGTACGGCGGTGGTCGCAACCATGATTTCCAATGCTGCGACACGTCCACCGGTCTTTTTCTTCAACAGTGTTTGTGTGAGCACGGCTTCCAACGCCTCTGAAAGCTGGGTCCGGATTTGGGCCTGTTGCGCCGGCGGAAATGCATCGATGATGCGGTCGATCGTCTTGGGAGCGCTCGACGTATGGAGTGTACCGAAGACTAAGTGCCCCGTTTCCGCCGCAGTCAAAGCCAGTTGGATCGTTTCAAGATCTCGCATTTCGCCCACAAGCACGATGTCGGGATCTTCGCGAAGCGCCGACTTCAGCGCGTTGGCGAACGATAACGTGTGAACACCAAGCTCTCGTTGGTTGACCAAGCACTTTTTGGACTTGTGGACGAACTCGATCGGATCTTCGATGGTGATGATATGGCCTTCAAATGTGCTATTCAGGTAGTCCACCATTGCGGCAAGAGTGGTGGACTTTCCGGAACCGGTCGGTCCCGTGACTAAAATCAATCCCTTTTCCTTATCGCAAAGTTGTCGCAGAATCGGTGGCATCCCCAACTTTTCTAGCGGAAGAATGGTGGTTGGAATATTCCGAAACACCGCTCCCAGCCCTCGCTGCTGCACAAACACGTTGACCCGGAAACGGGCGATATCTCCGAGCTCGAAGGAAAAGTCGCATTCTCGTTTTTCCTCGAAGTGTTTTCGTTGGGAATCGTTCATCATGTCATAGATAAGCGCGTGCGTTTCATCAGGCGTCAGGGGAGGGTGGTCGAGCTTTTTCAGATCCCCGTGAATACGAATCATCGGGGGCTCACTGGCACTGATATGACAATCGGAGGCACCCTCTTTAACGGAAAACGTGAGCAGCTTGGAAATATCCATCGCCCATGATCCTCAGTGTTAGGAGTTATTTGTGAGGCGAATGTCTCCTGGCATCATGCCATAGCGAATCCGGAAAGCAAGCAAATAGGCAGAAGATGCGAACCAGCGCGGTAAGAATTAGACGAGACCGGTTTCACGAATCGCGATGCGGAGCGCGTTGAGGGCCTCGTCGATCTGATCAGTGGTGTGCTCCGATGTCACAGTGAAACGGATCCGACTTGTTCCATCAGGAACAGTCGGTGGGCGAATGGCCGTGGCATACACTCCAAGAGCGAGTAGACGTTCTGCAAAGGTTGACGCAGCAGCGGCATCACCAATCAGAACCGGTAGAATGGGACTGTCGGTCGGCGTTAGACAAAGACCGAGGTTCTTCAGTCCGTCGAAGAAGCGCTGTCGATTCGACCACAACCGAGCCCGACGTTCTGGTTCCTGATCAATGACCGCTAATGCGGCCGACGAGGCGGCGGCGACTGCGGGCGGAAGCGCGGTTGCAAAAATGAATGGACGGGCGACGTTGATCATGTATTGAACGAGATCATTCGGTCCCACGAGGAACGCGCCATGACCGCCTATGGCCTTGCTCAGTGTGCCCATATGAAAAGGAATCCGGCGTTCCAAACCAAAATGTTCAACGGTGCCTCGGCCGTTTGCTCCCATGATGCCTGTTCCATGCGCGTCATCGACATACATCATCGCCCCGTATCGTTCGGCAAGGGAGACCAGGTCAGGCAACGGGGCAAGATCGCCATCCATACTGAATACACCTTCGGTGATGATAAGCGTGGGGCAATCCGTCGCACGGCGTCGAAGTAACGACTCAACGTGATTGCAGTCACCATGGCGAAAGACCCGAAAATCTGCCTGGCTCAACCGACAGGCATCGATCACGCTGGCATGGCACAATCGATCGACCAGGATACGACCGCCACTTCCAATGAGAGTCGGAATAATTCCAAGGTTCGCAACGTAACCTGCCCCAAACAGCAGGGCGGCTTCGGTTCCTTTAAATCTCGCAAGAGTCGTCTCCAGGTGGGTATGGGGAGGTAACGTCCCGCTGACCAAGCGCGCGGCACCTGACCCCACGCCATACCGTTCCGTAGCCATCATCGCGGCGCGCACAACCTCAGGATGGTTCGAGAGGCCAAGGTAATCATTGGAGGAAAGCAAGATGACGTCACGTCCCCCATAGTGGACACTTGCCCCGGTAGCCGATTCCAATGGTGCCAGCGTTCTAAGCAACGACCGAGCAGACAGCTGTTGGAGTTTTTCTCGAAATACGTTGATCCCAACCATATGTGACATTCCAGTACGCTCTACTTATTCATCTGCCAGGTCCGGTCGCATTGACAATGGAAATTCATCCCTAGTATAAAGCAACGGTTCAAGAGCAGAAAGTCGGTTCTTAATCATTTAAACGATGTGATAGATTCTCATGTCTTACCGAATTAAAGTGCCCCCTCGAACGTTGCCGGTTGATGAAGCCCATCTTGTGAGTGGACTTGAGCACTGGGTGCTCGGACTGAAACACTATCGATGGTCCATCATCGTAGGGTTCATTCTCGTGTTGTTAACGGCTGGGGGAATATGGGGCGTCTTTTGGTATGACGCGCAAAATGCCAGCAAGGCCCAAGAACTCGAGCGGGAGGCCACGCTGCATCTCTTTACGCGACCGGGTAATGATCCGAAGAAAGCGGAAGCCAACCTGAATGAAGCGATTGCGCTTTACAAGAGGGTGTTGGACGAGTATCCGAGAACACCGACGGCCCCGCTGGTACAATTTAGTCTTGGAAATGCCTTCTTGCAGTCTAACAACCTCGATTCAGCGATTGAATCCTATCAACGGTTTATATCGACATACGGATCCAATGTTTCGCTCCTCGGCCTCGTCCATCAAAAACTCGGATACACATACCTCTTAAAAGGGGACATCGACCAAGCCGCTAAGACCTACTCAACAATACTCGAGATCCCTGGGGCATTGAACCGTGACTATGCGATTTTTGAGCTGGCGCGGCTTGAAGAAAACCGTTCAAAGCCCGACGAGGCACTCAAGCATTATCAAGATCTGATCAAAACGCACCCTGATTCTCCCTTGACGAGCGAAGCTGCGGTGCGCGTGAAGGTCCTCGAGGCCAAGAAAACTTCGGAGCCCACTACAACCACTGCAGCTCCTAAGCCTTCAGCGCCCTCCACGCCATAGAGTGCTCTCTTCAGCAGACGCAGGATGGGCGCCGCCGTCCCCCTCATACCCTCTTCATGATGGTCATCTACTATCGGGCGATATTGAGGAGGTCACCAGCTCGAATGCGGCTACTGGAAAGGTTGTTGCGGGCCTTCAGAGTCCGAATGGGAATACCGAATCGGCGGGAGATCTTCTCTAGCGTATCTCCCCCACGAATTCGATACCAGTGAGAAGAACTGGCCTTCCCCTGTCGAGCTTGCCGAATTTGCCGAGTTTGCCGAGTTTTCCGGACCTGAGTCCGCTGGGGAGGGAACTTGTAGGTTGGAACTCGATCGAGCAATTTTAACACCTTGGCGCTCGTCCCGACCGGAACTTTCAAATGATACGCTCTATCGTCAGGAGGCGTCGCGTCCCGACGAAGTTCAGGATTCAGTAATCGGAGTTCGCTGTACGGAATACCCGTTACGTTGGAAATGGCCCGGAAGTGTAACGGGCGTGTCACGATAACTTCCTCAAACACATGAGGAGCGACCGGAACTTGGTCGAATCCGTACTGGTCGGGATTCCGCGCAATAATCGTGGCAGCCATGATGCGCGGGACGTATTGCTTGGTCTCCCGCCGAATCAGTTTCGTTCTCGAAATCTCTGAAAATGATTCCGCCTGGGCCTTATTGAGCGCGCGCCCTACCTTGCCTTCCCCTGCGTTATATGCTGCCATCGCCAAGGGCCACGTCCCAAAAAGGTCATACAGGTCCCTTAGATAGCGGGCTGCTGCAATCGTTGACTTAATGGGATCTCGCCGTTCGTCCACGTAATGATCGATGCGCAACCCGTAGATCTTTCCAGTTCCTTTCATGAACTGCCATGGCCCAGTCGCTTTCGCTCGAGAGTAGGCATAGGGATTGAACCCGCTTTCGACAAGGGACAGATGCACGAGGTCGCTCGGAAGGTCGAATTCGGCAAAGATATCTTCAACCAATGGCCGATAGCGATTGAGGCGGAGAAGCCACTGCTCGAATCGGTCTCGAATTGACGTGTTAAAGAAACGGATATGGCCTTGGACGGTCTGATCGATGACGACCGGAATGTTATAGACGGGACCTTGATGTTCCTTACTCTCAGTACTCCGCACTGTCTCAATTGATTCTGTTTCTGGCGCTTCAGCCTGACCCTCTGTCGCGGGCGTATCAGTGGGCGAGGCCGTCACCTCCGGTTCCAGCTCAGGCTCCAATGGGACCAGATTAGCGTCGACATCCTCGCTCTCCTGTGCAGCTTCTGTTTCTTCAGGAGGGGTCGACTCTACCGGAGTCGACTCTGCTGACAGGGGCTCTGGAGGAAGAACTACCTGTTCAAGCGCAGCCGTCTCCTCAGCCCAACTGTTGGGTTGAGCCATCACGACAGCAGCACACATCGCCAGAATCATCACGATCCTCGCGCTCACACTCCCGAGAAGTTGTCGTCGGTTCAGCGTCATGGATAGCATCAGTGATGAGCCTATCGATCCAGTGCTCACTTGTCAAGGAATCGGAATAGGCAAAATGTGACCACGCGCAGTTCTGAGCCGCGTGGATAGCCAACACGAAATTGCTTCGACCGACGAAGGCTTGCAGAGTGGAAGCCTGAGAGGGAAGCGGGGAAAGTCCTGATCGCGTCGGTAGTTCCGTCGTTCGATTTCTTGACAGCCTCCCAGCGCAAATGGTAGCGTGCTGCCTCTCCAAACGGCTTATCCCACCAGATTTACATGGTTACTTTGTGAGGAGGATTGATCGATGCTGAAGCGCTATCTCTTGGCCCCTGGCCCTACGCCTGTCCCCCCCGAGGTCTTACTGGCGATGGCTCGCCCGATGATCCATCATCGCGCACCTGAGTTCGACCCGATTTTCGCTCAGGTCCGTGAGGGACTCAAATGGCTGTTTCAAACGCGGAACGATGTCCTGATGTTGGCAGCTTCAGGAACAGGGGGCATGGAAGGCTCGGTCTCAAACTTCTTATCACCTGGCGACAAAGCCCTCTATGTCAACGGGGGAAAATTTGGGGAGCGATGGGGCAAGCTCTGCAAGACATTCGGCGTACAGGCGACCGAGATCAAGGTCGAATGGGGACATGCGGTCAATCCACAACAAGTCGCTGATGCTCTCAAGAAAGATCCGTCGATCAAAGCCGTGTATGTACAGGCCAGTGAGACGTCGACCGGAGTATCCCATGATGTGAAGGCCCTGGGAGAGATTATCAAGGGCTATCAGAACACCATCCTGGTCGTCGATGCCATTACCGCATTGGGCGTATTCGATATTAAGACAGATGCATGGGGCCTAGACGTCGTAATCACCGGCTCCCAGAAAGCCTTGATGCTGCCTCCCGGCATGGCGTTCGTCAGTGTCAGCGAGAAGGCCTGGGGCTTGGCCGACAAAGCCAAGAATGCCGCATTCTACTTCAACTTCAAGAAAGAACGGGAAAGTCAGATAAAGAACCAAACCGCATTCACCCCAACCGTCTCACTCATCATCGGCCTACAAGAAGTGTTTCAAATGATGAAGGCGGAAGGACTCGACACCATGTTTGCTCGGCAAGGTCGGTTGGCTCAAGCCATGCGCGAAGGTGTGAAGGCCGCTGGAATGACCCTATTTCCAAAAGAATCTCCCAGCGATGCCCTGACGGCCGTCTGCGCACCGGATGGAGTCGACGGGCAGGCGATCTATAAGAACCTCCGTGTGCAGTACGGCATGACGGCAGCAGGCGGCCAGGATCACCTCAAGGGAAAGATCTTTCGGCTCTCCCACATGGGCTATGCTGATTCCTTTGATGTCATCACAGCCTTAGCCGCCACCGAGATGGTATTGAAGGGGCTCGGGCATCCGGTCAAACTGGGTAGTGGTGTCGGAAAAGCCCAGGAACTCTTATTGGCACAGTAACCATCGCGAGGATGACATGGCCCCAGCAGGCATGAAGATTTTGATCAGCGACAGCTTGTCGAAGCAAGGAGTGGAGGTGCTCGAGAAGGCAGGATTCACAGTGGTGGTGAAATCCAAAATGCCGAAGGAAGAGCTCTTCACAGAGATCAAGGATGCCGACGGTTTGATCGTGCGATCCGGCACGAAGGTGACGGCGGAACTCATTGCTGCCGCCGACAAACTCAAGGTCGTCGGGCGGGCTGGATCAGGCCTGGACAACGTCGACACACCGGCGGCTACACGCCGAGGAATTGTCGTGATGAATACCCCGGGCGGCAACACGGTCACCACGGCCGAGCACACGATGTCGATGATCTGTGCCATGAGCCGACGCATCCCACAGGCGACCGCTTCCGTCAAAGCAGGGAAATGGGAAAAAGACAAGTTCATGGGAGTCGAGCTCTACAACAAAGTGCTTGGCATCGTCGGCGCCGGACAGATCGGGAGCCACCTGACCAAGATGGCCCAAGGCATCGGTATGAGCGTCGTCGCGTTCGACCCGTATCTGGCTCCTGAGCGAGCCGAGCGAATGGGCGTCACGATGGTGGATCTCGACGAACTCTTCCGCCGAGCCGACATTATTTCAGTTCATACTCCGCTCACCCCAGAAACACGTGGGATCATCAATGCGCAGGCGATTGCCAAGATGAAACCCGGGGTTTTGATCGTGAACTGCGCCCGAGGCGGCATCATCAATGAAGGCGACTTGTGTGAAGCCTTGAAAACCAAACGTGTGGGCGCCGCCGCCTTTGACGTCTTTGAAGAAGAACCTGTCAAGCCGGACAATCCGCTGCTGGCGCTGGACAACTTCATCTGCACTCCCCACATCGGGGCCCAAACGACTGAAGCCCAGGAAAATGTCGCGATCGGCATCGCAGAGCAGATCGTCGACTACTTTACGAAAGGCGTGGCCAAAGGCGCCGTCAATATTCCTTCGGTTGCTCCAGAATTGTTGCCTCGGCTCCAACCCTATCTCACACTGGCCGAAAAACTCGGCTCGCTCCAGACACAACTCGTTCAAGCAGGAACCGAACGGGTCGTGGTGGAATATAGCGGGGAAGTCGCCACACTCTCGGTCGCCCCCTTGACCATCGCGGTCTTAAAAGGCTTGCTCAATCCAATCATGCAACACCCGGTAAATTATGTGAACGCGCCGCTCGTCGCAAAGGAGCGCGGCATCGAAGTCAAAGAAATCAAGAGCACGGATGCAGGAGATTTCACGAGTCTCATCCGAGTTCGGGTTGAAGCCGGCAAACTGTCACACCAGGTCGCAGGGACGCTCTATCACAAGAAAGAGGCCCGAATCACAGAGATCGACCAATTCAAGGTGGAAGTCGTACCGGAAGGACACATGTTGTTCATACACAATGTCGATCGTCCGGGCGTGATTGGGATGGTCGGGAAGGTCTTGGGAGATCAAGGCATTAACATCCTTCGGATGCAGTGCGCCTTGGAGAAGCGAGGAGGGGATGCCTTGCTGATCATCGGCTCCGATGCGGAATTTCCATCGTCAGCATTGGACCAAATCCGCTCGAGCGCAAACATTCTGTCCGTCAAGATTGCAAACCTCTCATAATCAGCTCAACATTATTAGGTTGTTATGGCCTCTGCTCCTCCGACGCGTCGTCTTTCTTCGGGGGAGCGTGCTCCGTCGCGTGAGCATGCCTTGGTTCCGGTGGGAATGGCGACCATCCTCCCGGAGGCTGCCCGCCACGTCAGGCAGCTCGAGTCCGAGCTGCTCAGATACTTCTACCATTATGGATACGACGAAATTATCCTCCCGACGTTCGAATATTGTGACGTCCTTGCGCCAGGCCTCGAGCCGACACTACTAGAAAACTCCTACAAGATCGTTGATCGGACGACCGGCCGTATTCTGCTCCTGAGACCCGACGTCACAGCACAAATCGCGCGAACGGTTGCAATGGGCATGCTCGGCACTCACTTGCCGTTGCGGTTATCGTACCGGGCCACCGTCTTTCGCTATGAGCCAGAACATGTCGGCCGTGATCGTGAACTCTTTCAAGTCGGAGCGGAACTGATCGGAGCTGATGACCTTTCCGCCGATTGTGAGATCATCATGCTGATGATCGAAAGCCTGCGGCAGGTCGGATTACCTTCCTTTAAGATCTCACTCGGACACGTTGGGTTTTTCAAAGGACTGCTTGTGCGCGCTGGGCTATCTGCGGAAGGCCAAAAGCTGGCGGAGCAGGCGGCGGCCAGAAAGGATTTCCCCTGGCTGGGAGAAATTCTCGCACGGGAGCGAGTCGGCAAGCGATCCGCGCAGGCGATTTTAGATACGTTGGAGCTATGCGGAACAGCGGAGGTCCTCTCAAAAGGGCGCGCCTTGGCCAGGGGCGAACAACCACTCGTCCACGCATTGGACAGATTGGCTCAGGTCTACGAGAGACTCTGCTCGATGGGTTTCCAGAATGTCGTGCTACTGGACCTCGGAGAGTTCAGAGGATTTGATTATTACGATGGAATTGTCTTTGATGTCTTCACGGACGGGATTGGGATAGAGCTAGGCGGTGGCGGGCGCTACGACCACTTAATTGGACGCTTTGGTCGTGACATTCCATCGACTGGATTTGCGCTCAACGTTGATCGGCTCTTCCGTGGGCTGAACCGAGTCGACCCTGCCCGAACGATGACGTCAGCGGTCCTGGCGGTCGGTCCTGTTGCGATGATGAAGGAACTCGTATCGCTCACCCGACAACTGCGCCAGGCAGGTGTTCGTGTCATTCAACGAGCCGTGACCGCGTCGGGCCAAGATCTAGTCAGTGCAGCCGCCGATGTGGGACTCCAAGCCGAAATCCCTACCACCATCGTGATGGGAACGGACCAACGGAATCGCGGGCACGTTGTCGTCCTACAATTCCGCCAACCGATGGGTGATGGAAGGGCCGGCCGTTCTCCTCTTCACAGGAAAACGATGTCGATGAGCGAGTTTATTGCGAGCCTACGCACTGACCGAAAAGGGGTGTCATGAAATCTGCTGGCGCGGTTGATCTCTCTCAACCAAAGCTCCCGCCACAGAATCTGGAGGCAGAGCAGTCTGTGCTTGGGGCCATCCTTCTCGATAACGCAGCGATGCCAAAGGCGATGGAACTGCTCGTCGAAGAAGATTTCTATCGGACGGCTCACAAACGAATCTACCAAGCCATGCTGGAGTTGTCTGACACTGGCGAAGTGATCGATCAAATCACATTGACCGAACGGCTCAAGTCACGCGGAGAGCTGGAGGCGATCGGAGGCGCCGCCTTTCTCGCGGAACTCGTCCAGATTGTCGCAAGCTCGGCCAACATTCGATACCACTGCAAGATCGTCCGCGATAAGGCAGTGGCTCGTCAGCTGATTAGCACCTCAACGGAAGTGTTGACCAGAGGGTATGAAGGGACCGCCTCTATCGATGACCTTCTCGATTTTGCCGAACGATCGGTCTTCAGCATTGCACAAGGCAAGCTCGATCGTGCGTTCAGTCCGATCAGTCAGGTCATCAAAGAGAGTCTGGATGTCATCGACAAGCTGTCAAAACGAAAGGAACACGTCACTGGTGTCCCGACCGGCTACTATGACCTTGACGATATTACTGCCGGGCTTCAAGCTTCCGACTTGGTGGTGGTGGCTGGACGCCCCAGCATGGGGAAAACGAGCCTGGCATTAGGGTTTGCCACCCATGCCGCCATCCATGCCAATACCGTCGTCGGCATTTTCAGCCTGGAAATGTCCAAGCCCCAGATCGTGCTGCGCATGCTCAGTTCCGAAGCGCGGGTAGATTCACACGCACTACGCACGGGAAAGCTTCAAAAAGAAGATTGGTGGCGTTTGGCAGAAGCCGCGGGACGGTTGGAGCAGGCCCCGATCTTCATCGATGACACCGGTGGGATTACCGTTCAACAGATGCGCGGCAAAGCCCGCCGACTCAAGGCTGAAAAAGGGCTCGATCTGCTCATCGTGGATTATTTGCAGCTCATGCAAGGCCGAAGCGATTCTGAATCCCGTCAACAGGAAATCTCCGATATCTCCCGCTCGTTGAAAGCGTTAGCCAAGGAACTCAATGTGCCGGTGGTCGCCTTGTCGCAGCTGAGCCGGGCCGTGGAGGCGCGCAAGCCTCCGATCCCCATGCTGGCAGATCTCCGGGAGAGCGGAGCTATTGAACAAGATGCTGATGTGGTTATGTTTATCTACCGGGAAGATGTCTACGACCAGAATTCTGAACGCAAGGGGATCGCCGATATCATCGTGAGCAAACATCGCAATGGGCCCATCGGAAAGCGAGAACTGTTTTTCCAGGACCGTTTTGCCAAATTTGAAAGCCTTGATCTGCGCGAAGCCTAACCCTGGTTTGCGCAACGTTCCAACAGTCGGTATAATCGTTCGTGTTGCTCCTTTAGCCCACATCCGAACAAACGCCTGTAGGGGCACCTCGCATGGTTTGGAACAGACGATCTTCTGGGCATGACCTCACGGTCTTTGCGATCAAACTGATCATCCTCTTTCTTCCCTGTGTCCTCGCGGCTTGCGCGACCGCAACTCAGCCGCAACAGACGGCACCGCCACCGCCCGCAACGGCACAGCAACCTCCACAGGCCGCCCCAGAATCTGATGCCACCTATCATTTCATGATGGGACACCAAGCCGAGCTGGCCCAAGATCTTGATACCGCCTTGAAGGAATACCAGGCTGCCCTGAAAGCCGATCCCACATCACAAGAAGTCAAATCACGCCTGGCAGCCTTGCACTTTGCACTTGGTGATATGACTCAAGCCGTACAGTATGCCGAGGACGTTGGACAGGGTACGGGACACGAGCCGCAGCTCTTGACGCAGATGGCCGGCATTCTCGCCAGTGCAGGGAAGCCTGAGACTGCTATCGAGTTATTAGATAAAGCAATCGCGATCAACCCGGAGCGGGGAGAATCGTACTTTCCCAAGAGTCTCATCTTACTGAATCAAAAACGAATCGCCGAATCAGAACAAGTAGCCAAGAAAGGCTTGCAATATGCCGCAGACTCACCAATCGGCTATTACTACTTAGGTCGTATTTCCATTGAAGCCGGAAACATGGAACAAGCCTTGTCCAGCTTCGATCGCGCCATCAGTGTGAACCCGTCATTCGAGCCGGCGTATCTCGCTCAAGCGTCAGTCCACGAATCGCGCCAAGAGAAAGATAAAGCGATTGCTGTTCTGAAACTCTACCTCCATCAAGTGAATCCGAGAAACCGTGAAGTTCGTCAGCATCTGATCCAATTGTATATCGCGACCAAAGACTACGCCGGAGGTCTTGCGGAGTTGGAAACGATGTTGGAAGACAACCCCGGCGATCTGGATGCTCAATTACGGATGGCGCTGATCTATGGAGAGAAGAAAGAATTTTCAAAGGCGATCGCTCAGTTGACCGACATTTTGAAGGTCAAACCGGCTGAATTAAAAGTGCGCGACTACCTTGGGTATCTATACGAAGAGACCAAGGACTTACCCAAGGCGATGGAGACCTATCGCTACAATCTCCACCTGGATCCAAGATTCGCCGACAGCCACATTCACCTCGGCGTCCTCCTCTATCGGCTCAAACAGTTTCCTGAAGCTGTCACGCATCTGGACGAAGCTGTTCAATTGATGCCGAAACAGCCTGAGCCACACATCGTATTGGGCTTAGCCTATCTTCAAAGTGAGCAATTCGAGAAGGCTTCGCAGGCGTTTCAAGAGGGGATTCGGCATAACCCCAAGAACGCCGATCTCCATTTCAATCTCGGCACAGCCTACGACAAACTGAATCGGTTTGATGACGTGGAGCGTGCGATGGAAACTGCGCTTTCACTCGACCCCCATCATGCCGATGCCTTGAACTATCTCGGATATAGTTACGCGGAGCGAGACATGAAGATCGATCAGGCACTGTCGCTTACAAAGCGAGCCGTGGCACTTAAACCGGAAAATGGATACTACGTCGATAGTCTTGGCTGGGCGTTCTATAAATCAGGATTGCTCTCAGAAGCCCTCACCGAAATCAAGCGAGCCGTCTCGCTTGTCGGCGATGACCCCGTGATCTATGAGCATCTTGGAGAAGTCTACATGAAGCAGCATAAGATGACGGATGCTCGTGATGCTTGGCTCCATTCGCTGGAACTCGATCCCTCCAATGAAAAATTGCTCCAACGCTTTCGCGAGCAGGGTATGGCCAACCCAGCCTACGAAGACCGGATTCAACAGGCCAAGCGCCGTGTTTCAGAGAAAGCGCAAAGTCCCCAAACCACTCCTCAAACCCATCCTGACTGATCACTGATCCTAGCGGGAAGCACTCTGCTTCTCCCACAGACTCGAACCCCTCTCTCAATATTGATAAGAAGGATGCCTACCTCGTGAGGGCAGCCACCGAGTGCCAATTCTTGGCAGTCCCGAGCAGTTTATGGGAAGACGTGGAGGCTCACCCCCAGCCAATCCTCTGCCGAGTTTTCGTAACTTGTTGCATCATCAAGGATTACTGGTACGCTAGGCCTTGTCACTGACCGGCACCAAACCTGCTATAGGCACAGGCAGGCGGCAACACAGGCGCCGCAGATGATCAACCGGGCCGTCAGTGAACCATCAACAAGGAGGCAGTACGATGTTTAAGTCGCTCCGCAAACAAGAGGGTTTTACCCTCATCGAGTTGATGATCGTCGTGGCGATCATCGGGATCCTGGCGGCCATCGCCATTCCCAACTTCCTGCAGTATCAGATGAAGTCTCGGCAGTCCGAGGCCAAAACGAACCTTGGCGCCATTAAGACGTCCGAGGTGTCCTGGCAAGGTGAGCGTGGGTGTTTCCTGACGGTTGCTTTAGCACCGGCTAATGCACCGGCAGCGGGTACCAAGACCCAACCACAGAACTGGAACTTGGCTGGATCGGCATGGCTTATTCCCACTCCTGCAGCCGGTACCGGATGGTGCGTCGGTGGTGCTGGTGCCGGTGTATCGTTAGGTACATTTGCCAATCTTGGATTCCAGGCAACTGGGAACGTCATGTACCAGTACGCGACCGGAACCTATGCCGCTTCACATACCTCTTGTCTGGGACCCACTGCTGCCCCTGCTGCATTGATTACTTCAGAGACTGGGGCCGTGGATGTTGGCCCGACAGCAGCCGGGTTCAGAGCGACAGCCGTGAGCAATCTGGACGGAGATGCTAACCTCTCGGTCTGGGCCTCAGCTGATAGCACGGGTGCATCAGATTGCGTACCCGGCTTCTTCTAAGAAGAGGTAGGTCCTGAGTGCGCGAGTGTCCCGCCGACTGACACCAGTCGGCGGGACCTCGTGCATTTAGGGATGTGATCGTTATGTCGAGATTGTCACCCTTGGCCATCCACCCCCACGCATCCTCAAAGGAACCTATTCTGGCATGGACCGCTGTCACGGTGATCGCACTCAGCCTCCTCACGCTCGTCACACTCCTCCAACGGAATCTCGATCTGCGTATCGATGCTCATGCAGCAAAGATCGAAGAGCTGGCACAACTGCCTCGCGGAGAGCATCTCAAACCCGCTCTGTTGGGCTATCACCATCTCGGTGCCGATGTTGTATGGTTGCGTCTCCTGCAAGTGGTCGGCAAAAAGACAAATACCGCCGGCGAGTACGAATGGCTGTATCATGCGCTCGACGTCGTTACCACATTGGATCCACAGTATGCCTACGCCTATTACGTCGGCGGTGTGGTGCTGACCAACTATGCCAATCGAGTTGATCTGAGCAACCGCCTGCTGGAAAAAGGACATCGCGAAAACCCAGGCGAATGGAACCTCCCATTCCTGCTTGGCTACAACCATTACTTTATCCTGGGGAATGCACCGAAAGGGGCTGTCTACATCGCTCAAGCTGCACGCACCGCAGGCGCCCCTGATTTTCTTCCCGGATTAGCGACACGCATGCATGCTGAGGCCGGCAATCCTGACGTCGCCCTTCAATTTCTCGAGGCCTTGTGGAAAGAAAATCCGGACCTTGTCGTACGAGAAAAGTTAGAGACTCGCGCCAAGGAAGTCATCATCGAGCGCGATCTCAGACTTCTCGAACAGGCAATCGGACTCTACCAGAAGAAGTATCACGCCTCTCCCAAGGCACTCACAGAACTCGTCTCAACAGGATATCTCTCGCGAATCCCAGAAGAGCCATTCGGCGGTTCGTACGAACTCAATACCCAGACCGGGCAGGTCACAAGCAGTACCCATCCCACTCGACTGAAAGTGTTTCGTCTGGATCTGGAGAATGCCTCGTAACGACAGGACACCAATATGAATATTGATTCTGAACAGATCATCACGGTCCATCACCTGTCGAAAATTTTCAAAGTCGGCTTCTGGGGGCGTCGCGTGACGGCTGTTGATGAATTGTCGCTTGACGTCCAGCGTGGAGAGATCTATGGCTTTCTTGGGCCGAACGGCGCGGGAAAGACCACAACGATTAAGATGCTAATGGGGCTTATCTATCCCAGTCAGGGAACGGCACACCTGTTCGGACAGCCAGTCGGTGACCGGGCGGCCAAAGCGAAAGTCGGTTTTCTCCCGGAATCACCCTACTTCTATGATTACCTCACGAGTCGAGAGTTCTTGCGATTTTACGGGCATCTCTTTGGACTCCTTGGATCCATGCTCGAAAAGCGCATCGACGAATTATTGGAGCTCGTCGGCATGGTACATGCGCGTGACCTGCAATTACGAAAGTTCTCAAAAGGCATGTTGCAGCGGGTAGGAATCGCCCAGGCCTTGATCAATGATCCAGAGCTCGTCATCTTGGATGAGCCGATGTCCGGGCTGGATCCAATCGGACGGAAAGAAGTGCGCGATCTGATCGTTCGTCTCAAGGAGTCAGGTAAGACTGTCATGTTCAGTTCGCACATCCTTCATGATGCCGAGCTGCTGTGTGATCGTGTCGCCATGATCATGAAGGGGAAACTGGTTGCCTGCGGCCTGGTGTCTGAGTTAATCGATCACGGAACAACTCAAGAAGTGGAAATGGTCGTGGATCGTCTCTCTCCTGAGGGCATCGAAGCGCTCCGGCCGCTCGCCATGAAAACAGTGCTGCACGGAGAACGTGTCATGGCGATCCTAGCGAGTCAGCGACAAGTGGATGACGCCCTAGAGATACTCCGGGCGAACAAGGCAAAGCTCGTCTCTCTCATCCCCCATAAGGCCTCGCTCGAGGACTTGTTCATCCGCAAAGCGAAGGGCGTGCAGCAGGTCGTGGAGGTTCACGCATGAAAGTATTGTCGATCGCCTTCAATACCTTTCGTGAAAATCTGAGAGACAAGCTTCTCTACAACTTATTGATCTTTGCGCTCCTGATGATCGGGAGCTCTCTTATTTTGATGCGGTTGACGCTTGGAGAGTTCCATCGGTTGATTTTAGATATCGGTCTTGGAAGCATCAACTTCTTCGGAGTATTGATCGCCATCTTCGTCGGCATCGGCCTTGTCAGCAAAGAAATCGAAAAGAAAACCATTTATACGATCATCTCCAAGCCGGTCGCTCGATTTCAATTTCTCTTGGGAAAGTATGTGGGGCTCAGTCTCACGCTGTTGATCAATACAGCCATCATGGCGTGCGGGTTACTGGCGGTCCTCTATATGCAGGATGTTCCCATCCATGCCGTCCTCTTCAAGGCACTGATCATGATCGTCGTGGAATTCATGGTGATCACCGCTGTCGCACTGCTGTTTTCAACGTTCTCCAGTGCCACCTTCAGCGCAATTTTCACCTTGGCCCTGTATGTAATCGGCCACCTCACGCCTGACCTCAAAGCATTCGGCGAAAAGATGGGCGGTCTAGGGAAAACGATACTGGAGGGCATGTATTACGTCCTGCCGAACCTGGATCGCTTCAATCTCAAAGGTCATGTCACCCATCAACTCGATGTGCCGACCGGTGATCTCCTGGTGATCGGTGCCTATGGGCTAGCCTACACGGCATTCCTTCTAACCCTCGCTTCCGTCATTTTCCAACGACGAGATTTTCGTTAGAGCTAGAATCTGCGCGTACGCTCTCTTTTCGACAACAAGACATAAAGGAGAGATCTACGTGGTGATGGCGCCTTCAGATGCAGAGGACACGTGCCTGGCGTACTTTCCCATCACGCCCGATGTGTATCGCGGAGTAGGGGTTTTGACCTTTTTGAGACGAGAGGTGATTTCCTTCTGCGATAACGCCACATCCAACCGGCGTTTGACGATATCGAACGTAATGACGTCGCCGTTTTTCACGGCCGCGATCGGTCCTCCCTTCACCGCTTCAGGGGCGACATGGCCGGCCATCAATCCATGCGTTGCTCCGGAAAATCGACCATCAGTCAGCAACGCAACTGAGTCGCCAAGTCCGGCACCCACGATTGCCGCCGTCACTCCCAACATTTCACGCATACCCGGCCCACCCGCCGGGCCTTCGTATCGAATGACGACCACGTCGCCGGCTTTAATCTGGCCTGCCTGGACAGCCACAAAGGCATCTTCCTCCCGATCATAGACCTTCGCAGCTCCTTGGAACCTGGTCATGGAGTGCCCGGCCACTTTCACCACACAGCCTTCCGGCGCCAAATTTCCCTTCAGAATGACAAGCCCGCCCGTCGTCTTGATGGGATGGGCGAGGGGACGCAGGACCTGTTGACCGGGAGTTTCAGTCGCGGCCGCTGCCTCTTCACCAATCGTGCGTCCCGTGACCGTCGGTTGATTCCCATGGAGCAAGCCGGCATCGAGCAATCGCTTCGCGACCAAGGTGGTCCCACCCGCAGCAAAAAGATCTGCCGCTGCATAGCGCCCTCCTGGTTTGAGGTCGGCAAGGAGGGGAACCTTTCGATTGATCTTGTCAAAATCGTCGATGCTCAGCTTCACGCCTGACTCGCGAGCGATGGCGAGCAAATGCAGGACGGCATTCGTCGAGCCCCCGGTCGTGGCGACTGCGGCAATGGCATTCTCCAACGACTTCCTCGTGATGATCTGACGCGGACGGAGGTTCTGCTTCACCAGATCCATCACCATCTTGCCGCATTCAAACGCCACATCGTCCTTCCGACCATCCATCGCCGGCACTCCGTTTCGGCCCATCGGGGAAATGCCGAGGAATTCAAACGCAATCGCCATCGTATTTGCGGTAAACTGGCCGCCACAGGCGCCCGGCCCAGGGCAGGCATGATCTTCCAAGTCCTTAAGCTCAGCATCCGTCATGGTCCCCTTTGCATGCTTGCCGACGGCTTCAAAGACATCTTGAATGGTCACATCGTGCCCCTGAAACTGCCCCGGCATGATCGAACCGCCGTATAGCATGAGTGACGGCAGGTTCAACCGTGCAAGCGCCATGACGGTCCCAGGGATCGTCTTGTCGCAACCAGACAGTGCGACGACGGCATCAAACAGGTGGCCACGGGCAACGAGTTCGATGGAATCCGCGATCACTTCTCGACTGATCAGGGACGCCTTCATGCCTTCGGTCCCCATCGAAATACCATCCGACACGGCAATGGTGTTGTACTCGATCGGAGTGCCGCCGGCAGCTCGGATCCCGGCTTTGACTCGTTCAGAGAGGCGGCGTAGATGAAAATTGCACGGCATCACCTCAATCCACGTGTTGGCAACCCCGACAAGCGGTTTGGTGAGGTCTTCGTCCGTCAATCCAACGGCCTTCAGCATCGCTCTTGCCGGTGCCCGTCCCGGGCCGATTAAGAGATCGTGACTCTGGAGCTTCGTCTCATCTTTTTTTTTCATGGTCTTTCGCACGCTCATCTACTCGACGGGCATCGTGCTTGGCGGAGTAGGGGGTGTAGCTGATTCATATGGGCCCTTGCCGTGAGGGATCATCCCATGCGGGTTCCCTCCAGGCGAGCTCCCACCATGAGGGTACACACCGTACGACATCCCCCCGCCATGATGAGATCCTGCCCCTTTGTGCTGCTGCATCACTTTGTCATGTTCGGACGTTTCTTTCTCACGTTGTTCGGGCGTCAACACCGCCATCACATCGCGCCGCATCTTAATCGACACCATCCGCAGCCCAACTTGGAGGTCTTTGCTCTGCTTCAGCTTTGCCTCAATTACGCCAAGATCGCTTTTCTCATCATCCGTCAACGCTTTCAATTCACGTTCAGCAATGTTGATATCGGCTTCGGTTTTGATACGAATGCGGTCCAGATTGAGTTGCACCTCCTTGAGCTTCGTCACTTGCTCAGCCGTGAGTCCGATATCCTTTTCGTGCTTGAGAAGATGTCGGATGAGATGGCCGGTGCCACTATGCATCGCGCCCTTGCCATAGCCATGTCCTCCTCCGGCCCCGTATCCACTCCCGCCATGGCCATAGCTCGGATCATTTGCCCAGGAACTGGGGGTGCCCGACATCAGCAGACCGATCGAAGCTATCGCAGCGACAGCAATCGTCTTGGCTACAGACTTCATGAAATCCTCCTTGGTTGAAACACCTTGGTCAAAAGCTTGCCACAGTGAGACACGCAACGCAAGCGCGCACCTTCGACGCACATAGTTCATCAGCGTTTTCTGGAGGAATGGAGGAGTTCCACTCGCGGATCTGGATGCCGTTGTTTGCTCAGCCGTTCGTACAGCACTCGTTCTTCTTCTGTCATCGTCGTTGGCATCACAATCTGCAAGGTCAGGAAAAGATCTCCGTGTCCACCAGTTGCAGATGGTAGTCCTTTCCCTTTCAGCCGGAGTTTGCCGTCGGCTTTGCTGCCTGCCGGCACTTTGACCTTAACCGGTTCCACTAAAGTTGGAGCGGTCACGTCTGCCCCCAGTGCGGCTTCCCAAGGATAGACTGGGAGGATGACATACAAATCTGAACCCTGCTGTCGAAAAATCGGATCAGGCGCGATCGCCACGTGGAGATACAAGTCCCCACGCCTACCACCATAGGCTCCAGGCTGCCCCTTTCCGGCAATCCTCACACGAGTTCCATCTTGAACGCCCGCCGGGATCCGCACTTCAATGGTTTTGGATTCGGTCGTCATTCCGCTTCCGTGGCAGGTCATGCATGATCGGCCTCGTATATTACCATTTCCGAGACAGGTTGCGCAGGTTTGCGGTTCACGGAGGTTTACACGCCTGATGACGCCTGTTAAAACTTCGCGCAATGCGAGCTGAACGTCGGTCTCGAGATCCTCACCCGGTGTTCCAGAGTCGCTGCCTCTATTCGCGCTGCGCCCGCGGTTGCCGAAGAGGCTCTCAAAAAAATCGGAAAAGTGCTCGTTCCCACCAGCGCCCTGACCGCCAGATCCTTGTCCGGAACCCCACGGCCCGCTAAACCCCCCGCTCCTGGACTGTTCACGAGCTTTATTGAAGGCTTGTGCTTGCTCCCAATCCGTTCCGTACTGATCGTATTTTTTACGTTTGTCTGGATCGGATAGTACTTCTTGCGCCTCATTTAATTCCTTAAACTTCTTCTCCATCTCGGCCTTTTTAGCTCCGGCGTGAAGGTCGGGATGGTATTGGCGAGCCAAGCGACGGAATGCCTTTTTGATATCGTCGGCAGAGGCAGTACGGGGCACGCCGAGGATTTGGTAGTAATCGCGCGGGGCGGTTGCCATACGATGTTCGACCTAACAAGGAACTGAAGCCTGAATGATACGAGTGAGCTTACGGAGTGTAGAAACGGTTTGCAAGAGCCGAGTGGGTCAGCGAGGCGTGGAGACCTTAGCACGGGCCATGAGCTTACAGTAGGAGCAGGTCTCAGCCGTCGTTGGCTGGCCGCAAAGAGAACAAGGGTGTAAGGTAGAGCGGTCTTTGTCCATCATGCTCACGGATGTCTCAGTCTTTCGGTTTTTTTCGAGAAAACCCCAGTAAAACATGTGCTTGGTACCAGGCGATTCGGTCTCCAACCGATTCAACACTTCTTTATACAGAAGGGTACGGGCTCCCTGTGCCATAGGGCATTCCTCGACAACATACTCGATCCGATTCAACACACAATAGGCCGCCAATTCCCGCTCGGTTAAGCGATACAATGGTTTGACCTTTTTTGCGAATCCCTCCAGAGAGGCGGGGAGACTGGGGCTTTGCTTCTCGAGATATTCATCCTGCCAGCGAAGCACGTTGCCGAGAAGTCGGGCCGCTTCGTCATCCAAGTTATGTCCGGTGGCCATGACGTCGTATCCCTGTTGGATCGCGATATGGTTGAATTGATATCGCTTAATCGTCCCACAGGTCGAACACGTTGGGCGGTGGACGATCATCGCGAGTTCGCGAATTCCAGCCCCTTGCTCACGCTCCACGGTATGAACGTGCATCACCGAACCATAGGGCGCAGCCACGGCTTCAGCAAAATGCGCGACCTTCTTGTGGGAGGACTCAGAATAGTTCCCAATCCCAAGGTTCACATACAATGCGTCGGTCTTATAGCCCAACTTCAGCAGAATATCCCACAAAGCCAAGCTATCCTTACCACCAGACACGGCGACAAGGAGACGGTCTTCTTTCGTAAACATGTGCTGCGACCGAATCGCTTTCAGAACCTGGTCCATCACAAAGCCATTGAAGCAGCCTTTACAGAATGCGGCATTGTGACGAGGCAACTTGATCACGGCTTTGATCTTACATTTCGTGCAGTTCATGGCCGTGATGATACGAGGGAGACACAACTGATTGCAAATGACTACTGGTCATCTTGTGATGTCAGATTGTGTTGACGCGGAAAACTCGATTCAATGTGCTATCACAAAATTTCTCGTGCGATTGACGATACTATGGACAATCCGTTATGAACAAGGGGAGGTTGGGCGCGGTTCAGCAGAGCGTCTAATCGGCCACACGTAAGAGTTTACATAATCTATCTTATCAGACCATAATGCTCGAACTGCTTGGCCGCGTCCATAAAGAACTCTCGATCACTGGACATGCCTGTTACGAAACTGTTCTCGCTATCTCCGAACTCGTTAACCGGAAAGTTCAGATCATTCGGCTGCACTGGCAAGCCTCGACATTACTAAATAGAATTGATGAGGTCACAGGCGAACTTGGACGGCAAATCGTCGCCCAGGTTTCCGACCAACTCGTCGACAAGCCTTCACCTGATTCAGGTGTCGGCATGATCGACGAGACGCTGACCGAGGCTATTGCCCAGGTCCAGCAGCTGAAAACCTTTCTTGTTCAAGTCGACACACAAATCCGCGAACTCAAACTTGAAGCGATCCATCAAGATTTGCTTGCCTTTCAGCGCGATCTGACACTTCGTTCAGGAGGCATTGAGCGCCTTATTGTCACCCGAGGTGCTGCTGCAGCACATGAACCATTGAGTGCGCTTCCCTACTCTGCCTCCGCACATGTGGCCACAGTGCTACGAGGGCCTTTTCTGTTGGCCCCAACCAACGATCTTCTCCTACGACCCGGCGATATCGTCATCCTGATCGGCGCGCAAGTAGAGCTGGACAAACTCACGGCATGGTTCACGGGCCAACGAACCACGTCACCCTCGTTGACTCGATCTGCGTAGCACGCACAAGCAGTAGGCACACTCGTGACGATCGGATACAATAGCGGTCGATGGTCATGATGACATCCCCTTCGACGTGTATTCCGCGATTACTACTCTCGATTGCCTCGATTCTCCTTTTCCTCAGCCTAGAGACTAGGCATGCTGAGGCGTTTTCTGCCGATTTACCAGGAATTCGTATGCTCGAAGAGATTCAAACCGTCATTACCGAGCTGGCAGAGGAAACTAAGCCCTCGGTCGTCAATCTCTTTCCGATCACCAGTGTTGGTAGATCTCGGGAAGGCTCCGGCGAACGCATGCCGAATGCGTCAGGTTCCGGTTCCGGACTGATCGTAGACAGTGAAGGTCATATCGTGACGAACAATCATGTCGTCGGCGATGCCACCGAGATCGAAGTACGCCTCTCAGACAAGACAAAGCTCATCGCTCACGTGATTGGTAAAGATCCAGACACGGACTTGGCTCTGCTCAAAGTATCCGCAGGTCGGCCGCTGACCAGCGCACGGTTCGGTGACTCGACGTCCGTCAAGGTGGGCCAATGGGTACTGGCCGTCGGAAATCCCTTTGGGCTGGATCAGACTGTGACGCTTGGTGTGGTCAGCGGGATTGGTCGTGAAAACATCAACCTCTCACGCTATGAAAACTTCATTCAGACCGATGCATCAATCAACCCAGGTAATTCTGGCGGTCCGCTGTTTAACCTTCGTGGCGAGGTCATTGGCATCAATACGGCAATCATTAATTTTGCTCAAGGTATCGGCTTTGCCATACCATCGAATATGGCCAAACAGGTCATTGAGCAGCTCCTCGCCAAGGGAAAGGTTGTACGAGGTTGGCTCGGCGTCGGCATCCAACCATTGACCGCCGAGTTGGCGAAGAAATTCGGGGTCACGGAAGGCGGAGGTGTGTTGGTCAATGAAGTATTTGAAAAGGACCCTGCGGCGCTCGCCGGGATTCAACCTGGCGATGTCATCGTTCGGATCAATGGCGTGTTGGTCGACTCACCCAATAGGCTTTCTCGCCTGATCGGCACGCTCGCCCCTGGCGCCACTTCACGGATCGAAGTCGTTCGAGATCTGAAGCCCCTCCTTCTCGATGTACCGCTCACCGAACGACCTGATAGTCCCGTCCTGACATCCATTCCTCGGATAGAAAAGTTGGAAAGCAAGCTCGGTCTCGAGGTTCAGGAGTCGACGGCGAATCTCATCGAAAAATTCAAGCTCCGTCAGTCAAAGGGCGTGGTCATCACCAAAGTCGAGCCGAACAGCCTCGCGCAAGCCGAGGGGCTTCGGGAAGGCGACCTGGTCATCGAAGTCAACCGTACAGAGGTGTCTTCCTTGATGGAATTTAGGTCGACTATTTCTCAATCTCGACGAGGTGATGCGGTCTTACTTCGCGTGCTACGAGAAACCCGCGCATTTTACGTCGTACTGAAATCAATCGACTGACCTTCTCAGTGGGCGACGGCGATGTGCTGCTCTGCCTTCCGCCGTTCAATGATCTTGGCCGTCAGTTCCCGAGGCACTTCGTCATAGTGATCAAACTCCACGACATAACTAGCTCGCCCACCGGTCATGGCATTCAGGGCTGTCGCATACCTCAGCAATTCCGCAAGGGGGACCATGGCCGTGATCTGTTCCATATGGGCCAGCGCATTGACGGAGACGATACGCCCGCGACGAGCGTTCAAATCTCCCATCACAGCTCCAACCGTGTCGGGCGGACTATCGATGTCAACTCTCATGACGGGTTCGAGTAGCACCGGATGGGCTGTCTCCATCGCTTTCTTCAAGGCCATGGCTCCAGCGATCTTAAACGACATCTCCGAGGAATCGACTGTATGGTAGGAGCCATCATAGACCGTGACTCGAACGTCAACGACTGGAAATCCACTTAACGGCCCCTCATGCATCGCTTCAAGCACCCCCTTTTCCACGGCAGGGATGAAGTTTCGTGGAATGGCTCCTCCAACGATACGATTGCCGAAGGCAAATCCATGACCACGAGGCTGCGGGACCACTTCAAGCCAACAATCACCGTATTGTCCATGACCACCGGTTTGTTTTTTGTACTTGCCCTGCGCCTGTGACTGGCTTTTGATCGTTTCCCGGTACGCGATCTTCGGAGTGTGCAGCACGACGTCGACTCCAAATTTCCGCTGCAGTTTCTCCATCGCCAGATCGATGTGAAATTGCCCCATCCCGTTGAGCACCATCTCCTTTGTTTCAGAATTACGCGTGAACTCGAGTGTCGGATCTTCCTCAATGAGCTTGTGTAACCCGAGACTGACTTTGTCAATCTCCGCTTTCGATTTGGCTTCGATCGCGAACGATAAGCTGGGCTTCGGCATCCCAAGCCCTGCATAACAAATAGGGGCGCTCTCCTGACATACAGTGTCACCGGTCTGCGTATCTTTGAGTTTCCCGATCGCCACGATGTCTCCCGCTTTAGCGGACCCAACAGACACGTGACGTTTGCCCAACACCTGATAGAAATGACCGAGTTTCTCCCGCACCTGTCTTGATGCATTCCACACCGTCGTATCAGCCTGAACGGTTCCCGACAACACACGACAATAGGACAGTCGTCCAACGAACGGATCAATGAGGGTCTTAAAGACATATGCTGAAAAGGGCTCTTCCGCACTCCCCTTCCGTTCGCATGTTGCGTTGGTCTCGGGATGAGTCCCGTACCATGGGTGATCTGCACCACGTTCTCGTGGTGAGGGCAGCAACATCACCATGGCATCCAAGAGCGACCAGACTCCTACATTCTGAGCGGCAGATCCGGCATAGGCTGGAAGGAGTCGCCTCAGCTGAGTACCGCGTCGCAGACCATCCAAGAGTTCTTCTTGTGTCAAATCACCCTGAGAGAGGTATCGTTCTAGAAGGAGTTCGTCAGTCTCAGCCACCGCTTCCATCAACTGTCTACGCGTTTCTCGAGCAAACTCCTGCAGATCATCTCCAGGCGAGACCTGCTCAACTTGCAAGGACGTCGGCCCAGATCGAATCACTTTCTCATGCCGAATATCATAGACTCCATCGATCACCCTCCCCTGATCAACCGGCACCGTCAGCGGGAGTGGCGCGAAACCAAAGTGTTGGCGGCCAATTTCAAGTGCATTCTTAAAGGATGTGCCTTCCTTGTCCAGCCCATTGATGAACAGAAGACAGGGCAGGCTCAATTCTTCGATCTTCAACCATAGGCGGGCCAGCTCGGTCCTCACCCCACCGCTTCCCCCCAGGACAATGATGACCGCGTCGACGGCACGCAGCGCAGCCATCGGTTCGCCAAGAAGATCGAGTGCTCCGGGCGTATCGATCAAATTGATATGGGTCTGATTCGAGTTGAACTGCAGAAGGCTGGTACTGGTCGAGGTGCGATGACGGAGTTCTTCCGGTTCAAAATCCGAGACGGTGGTCCCCTCCGTCACAGAACCAAGGGAGGGAATAACTCCACCCACATACAGCAAGGACTCGCAAAGGGAAGTTTTCCCAGCACCGACGCTGGATACGATCGCCACATTTCTGACGAGCTCCACACGGGCTGTTTCCATGGCATACCCTCCGTTTGAGAATGGTAGTATAGCCCATCGACTTCCTCACAGCAGGACAAGCATTTTGATTTCGATCGATCATCGCTTCACATGTTTTCGTTATTCTCCCGGGATCCACTCAACCACCCTTCGTCGGCAAAACTCACATACCGACCATCCCCGATGATGAGATGGTCCAACACGCGTATCCCCAATAGTCCGCCAGCCGCCACTAATCGATCGGTCAATCGTCGATCCTCCTGACTGGGGGTGGGATCTCCGCTTGGATGATTATGAAGAAAAATGATGGCAGCAGCCGATTCGCGAACCGCAAGGGCGAAGACTTCTCGTGGATGAACGATACTGAGCGTCAGACTCCCCTCTGAAACCGTCGTTTCTTTGAGAACAGTATTTTTTGCGTCAAGCAGCACCACCTTAAAGAGTTCATGTTTCACATCCCGAAGAATGGGGTGGAAATGTTTGAAGAGATCGGCGCTCGACGAAATGCGGATGCCGGTTGAAAGTGGAACCGCCAGAGAACGCCTTCCCAATGCCAGCGCGGCCTTGAGCTGAGCCGCCTTTGCGGGGCCGACCCCCGGGATGGCACAGAGTTCTTCAATGCCACACGCGGCCAACGCTCCCAACCCTCCCATTCGATCAAGGAGTTCGATAGCGACCTGTACGGCGGATGAATCGCGTCTCCCGGTCCTCAGCAGGATTGCAAGAAGATGCGCATCGGACAGGGCGTCTGAGCCCTTTGCAAGAAGCCGTTCACGGGGACGCTCGGTTTGAGGCCAGTGGGCAATCCCTCTCCTGTGGTCTTTCGTATCCGCCATAAATCCTCGGCTGGACAAAAAATTGACGGACCGGACTCTTTTGTACCGTCAAAGAAGCCGATATTGCCGTTCTAAGACAAATACGTATCTTGTAACCTATTGAAATACCAATAAGTGACAATTTGGTGCAGCTCTTGCTTAAGCTCGCCCCCAGCAATGCACGTCGCCACCCTAGGAGGAGTCAATGGAATGTCCGAAATGTAAGGGTATGATGATGTTAGAGCGGTTTTCGGATTTCTTTCTCGTCTTCTACGCATGGAAATGCATCAATTGTGGAGCCATTATTGATCGCACAATTTCCAATAATCGCAGAAAGAGCTTAGCAACTCGAGAGTCTCACACAGTAACTACTCGCTAGATTTCTCTCGTTTACGGGCTCGGTATCCGAGCCCGTAAAGGGTACGGTTGATCGGTCTAGTATTATCCTCCCCTCACTCATACAAGTCAGTGCATTATAGTCCTCTTCTATCTGCACGGTCAAAAGCGGATCAAGGACGCTCCATACATTCACGAATCATTTCTGGTTCCCCTTCAATGTAGTGATTTTTCTCTCCTTTCATCCATCCTCCATTCCTTGACCCCCACAAAAACGCTATGTTACAGTTCACCGTTGACGGTGATGTTGGCGAATATGCGTGTGATCGCGGGCACCCATAGAGGTCGGCGACTCAACGCACCACGGACAGATCACCTTCGTCCAACCTCAGATCGAGTCCGGGAGGCTCTGTTTTCAATTCTTGGGAATCGCCTAACGAATAGTCGTTTTTTAGACCTCTATGCCGGAACGGGTGCCGTGGGAATAGAAGCTGTAAGCCGGGGAGCGATCCATGTCACCTCCGTGGAATCTGACAGAGAGGCCTTGAAGCTCCTGCAGCGGAATGTCCAGATCTGTCAGATCGGTGATGAACTCACTATGCGGCCCCAAGCCGTCGAAAAGTTTCTATGCAACCCTGATCAATGGAACGGTCCCTACGACATCGTCTTTGCTGACCCCCCCTATTCTGACGCTCAAGAATTTTCAGCATTGCTTTCCGAGCCACAGACCGAACGGCTATTTCATGTCGATTCATGGCTGGTTATCGAGCACGCCACCAGAACCACCCTACCCGTGTCCCTAGGACCCACGCAGTTCCTGCGTCGGTATCGATACGGAGATACCACCCTCTCCGTCTACTCCAGCCCCCATGCTGTACAACGATGAAGATCGGCATCTACCCCGGCACATTCGATCCTGTTACCCATGGCCACACAGACATCATCACCCGCAGCCTCCGCGTGTTTGATAAGGTGGTCGTGGCCGTGGCTCCAAACCCTTCTAAGCATCCGCTCTTCAATTTGGCGGAGCGCCTTGCCATGGTGCAGCTGGTCATGAAGGATCTCGATCAAGTCGACGTGACACCGTTTGATGGCTTGTTAGTGGATTATGTCGAACGGTCCGGCGCCCATGCCATCATCCGAGGCCTGCGGGCCATTTCGGACTTTGAACACGAATTTCAGATGGCGTTGATCAACCGCAAACTTGCCAAGACGGTGGAAACTGTGTTCTTGATGCCCAGCGAGGAATATTCGTACCTATCTTCGACCATCATCAAGGAGGTCGCGCGACACGGAGGGAATTTAACTGAGTTTCTCCACCCAGAAGTCGCTCGACGCCTGCACGATCGCATCCGGAGTCTCAAACCATGAAGCTTGCTGCCCGTGTCAGCCGCATTGCACCCTCCCCTACGCTTGCGATGGCTGCCAAAGCGAAAGCCATGGCGGCACAAGGGATGGATGTCATCGACTTTTCGGCTGGCGAACCAGACTTCGACACACCTGAGCCGGTCAAGGCTGCAGCCGAAGATGCGATTCGAAGTGGGTTTACAAAATACACGCCTTCGTCTGGAATCGATGAGCTGCGCGGGGCGATCGCAGACAAGCTGCAGGCCGAGGTTGGAGTGCGCTTTGACAAATCTCAGGTCCTGGTTTCCTGCGGGGCCAAACACTCGTTGTACAACCTGGCCGAAGCTCTACTCGAAGCGGGCGACGAGATCATCATCCCAACCCCCTACTGGGTGTCCTATTCTGACCAAGCGCTCTTGAATGATGCCACGCCGGTCCTGTTGGCCACCTCTGAAGAAGAGGGGTACGCGGTCCATGCCGCTGCCCTGGAACGACTCATCACCCCTCGGACCAAAGCCATTATCGTCAACAGTCCGTGTAACCCGACCGGGGCAGCCTATGATCGTGCGACGCTTGAGGAGATTGCATCAGTTGCGGTACGGCATGATCTTCTCGTGATTTCCGACGAGATCTACGAAAAAATCCTGTACGATGGTGCGATCCATGTCAGCATTGCCTCGTTGGGTCCTGAAATTGCTGCTCGAACGGTTATTATCAACGGGGTCTCAAAAGCTTATGCCATGACCGGATGGAGGATCGGGTACGCGGCCGGGCCTAAGGAACTGATCACGGCGATGGCCAACATTCAAAGCCAGAGTACCTCTAATCCGTGCTCGATCTCCCAGAAAGCGGCGGTTGCCGCATTACGCCTAGGAGACCCGTTCACCATTAAAATGGTAGAAGAATTTTCCCGTCGCCGGACCACAATCGTAAATGGGTTGAACAAGATCTCCGGTGTATCGTGTCGGATGCCCCAGGGGGCCTTCTACGCTTTTCCCAATATCAAAGGAGTCTTGGGAAAACAGGGGCCATCGGGTATGCTGAAGACTCCGAACGATGTGGCTCAGTACCTGCTGAACGGGGCCCAAATCGCAACGGTACCTGGAGAGCCGTTTGGAAGCAGGGAACACCTTCGGTTATCATATGCCACCAGCATGACGAACATCATCAGAGGTCTTGAACGCCTTGAACAGGCGTTTGCTCAATTAGCGTGACCTCTACCAAGATCTGATGGAAGAACAGCGCATAACGCATAAGGGAGGGAAGCCGTGCCGATCTACGAATATCAATGTGAGGGGTGTGCGTACCGTTTTGAAGTCAAGCAAAGCATGAAAGACGATCCCCTCTCTACCTGTGAGCGATGTGGGAAGGCTGTGCAGCGACTGATTTCCTCTCCGGGAATTATGTTCAAGGGAAGCGGTTGGTATGTGACCGACTACTCCGAGAAGATGAAACCTCCATCAAGCTCCGGTAGTGAGACCGGTGGAACGGGCACGGGGGAGAAAAAAGAGACTGCAGCCCCTGCGGCAGCAAGCACAACACCATCGACTCCGGCAGCGGCACCTTCGCCAGCATCCACCAGTTCATCCACCGCTGCGCCGAGCACGACAACGACCTCCTCCTCCTCATCGTAATGGCTTAAATCAAGCTACCGCACACCGACCCCTTTCGACGCAGGCTTTTTTCCAGATGGCACCTTAGGAGCAGGATGTGCCTTCGATTTTGCTGATGCTTTTCGCTTCGCTGCTTTGGACGACATCGACTTCAAAGCTTTTGCACGGACCACATCCAACTGTTTCTGGAGGCTCATAATCATTGCGGTCTTCTCGCGATTCATCCGACTCAGTTCATCCATCTGACTCTGGGCTTCTTGCTTGGCCTTCGATAAGTCCGAGACTTGCGATTGCAGTTGAGCCTTTTCCATCGTCAGAGTTTGCGTTTCCGAGCGCATTTGTTCGATCTGAGCCTGTAAGGCCGGCGGCCAATAGTCACACCCAACAAGGTTCAATATGAGACCACACCAAAAAACCGTGTAGACGCCCCGCATCGAATAACTGCTCCTCGTCATAATCCTCGCTCCCCTTTCGTCGGTCTAGACTGAGACAGGCTGCAGCTTCGACACATGGGTCTTACGCCTGTCCTGTCGTCAATCGAATGATCCTTATTGTAGCAGATCGATCGCGATTGCCATCGCAGAAGATCGGCTCCGGCTATTCGGATCTAGAGTTCGCGCACACACGAAGGGCACACTGGGAGCGAGGATGATTGCGCGCTGCAATCAGGGTTGGCCAAGGGAGAAGGTCTCAGGAGTGTGAATCGGGTCAATCGTACGTCTTGAGCGCGCGATGCGCGATATCCGTCCGGAAATGGCAGCCTTCGAAGGAGATCGTTCTCACAAGCTGATAGGCCTCGCGCTGTGCGTCCGAGAGAGTTGGTCCTCGACCTACAATGCCGAGCACCCGACCTCCCGCTGTGACGATCTCGTTCCCTCGCTGAGTCGTCCCCGCATGAAACACCACGGAGGTCGCTGATGCGGAGATGGTTGAGGGGAGGCCGTGAATCGTCAGCCCCTGCCGGTAGGAACCGGGATAGCCTCCCGACGCCACGACGACACACACCGCAGTATCGCAATGCCATTCAACCACAAGTTGGTCCAGCCGATGTTCGACCACAGCGTCAAGGACATCAAGCAGATCGGTTTTGAGCAACGGCAACACCACTTGAGTTTCAGGATCGCCCATACGCGCATTGAACTCCAACACGTACGGCATTCCCTTGACGACCATCAATCCCGCATAGAGGACACCCTGGAATGGAGAACCAAGACGGGCCATCGCATCGACCATTGGCTGCAGGACCTCACGCGTAACGCGAGCATGTAGCTCAGGCGTTCCGAGTGGGGCAGGGCAGTAGGCACCCATGCCTCCCGTATTCAAACCCGTGTCGCCATCGCTGACCCGCTTATGATCTTGCGCTGGCGGCATCGGCACCACCGTCTGACCATCCGTGAAGGCCATGATCGTCAGTTCTTCGCCATCAAGAAACTGTTCGATCAAGACCTGCTTCCCGGCTTGGCCGAAGACCGCCTTCTCCATCGCGTCCACGATCGCCTTCCGAGCTTGGTCGCGAGTGGTTGCGATGATAACCCCTTTCCCTTGTGCCAGCCCGTCTGCCTTGATCACGACCGGCAGCTCATGACGCTCAACATGGGCGAGCGCGTCGGCAACCTTCTCAAAACTCTTGGCCTGAGCAGTTCTGATCTTGGCTTGGGCCATGACATCTTTTGAAAAGCTTTTGCTGGCTTCCAAGCGAGCCGCGTTCTTGGTCGGCCCAAAAATCCTGAGCTTGGCTTTGCGGAATTCGTCAACGATGCCCAATGCGAGTGGCACCTCAGGCCCAACCACCGTCAGATCAATCTTCTCTTGAAGCGCAAAGTCTTTCAGGCCGATCATATTGTCCGCCATGATTGGCACGCAGGTTGCCAACGACGCGATCCCAGCATTGCCCGGGGTACAATAGAGAGCCGGCTTACGTGGACTCTGGGCGAGCTTCCACACCATCGCATGCTCTCGCCCACCACTACCGACAACAAGAATCTTCATGAGATCACTTTCACTCTGAGAGAAGGCAGGCCGATCAAGATGGCCTAGCGCAAAACTCCTGGCAGGCAGTCTACCGAGCTTTGTATTGGCATGTTGAGGGTCTCGAACAACTGAACACTCAGTTGGGGGCCTGTTTCAGCATCCGATCAGTGGCGGAAGTGGCGCATACCCGTCAAAATCATCGCCATCCCATGTTCATCTGCCGCCTTCACCACTTCAGAATCCCTAATCGATCCACCCGGTTGAATGACGGTCGTAATACCAACTTCGGCGGCGGCATCAAGACCGTCACGGAACGGAAAGAACGCGTCCGAGGCCATGACACAGCCCTTCACCGGCATTTGGGCCTTCATCGCTGCTAACTTGACGGAATCCACCCGGCTCATTTGTCCTGCTCCAATGCCAACCGTCTGGCCTAATTTAGCGTAGATGATCGCGTTGGACTTGACGTGTTTGCAGACTTTCCATGCAAAGGCACAGGCAGCATATTCCTCATCGGTCGGCTTCCGAATGGTCGGCACGGAAAGCGCGCGAAGATCCGTCAAGATGCCGAGATCGCGATCTTGTAAGATCAACCCACCGACCAATTTCTTGAGATCGACGCCTTCCTGTTTCACCTTCGTCAACGGCCCCACATCCAGGAGACGAAGATCCTTCTTGCGTTTTAGTTCGGCCAGCGCATCCTCAGCAAACCCGGGAGCGATGACAACCTCAACGAACGTGGAAGTGATTTCTTTGGCCGCTGCGAGATCGACGATCCGGTTGAAAGCGATGACACCGCCGAAGGCCGACACGGGATCCGTCTCTCGTGCTTTGACATAGGCCTCCACGGGTGTTGCGCCGAGCCCCACACCGCAGGGATTGTTGTGCTTGATGATCGCCACGGCCGTCTCGTGGTATTCCTTGACCAACTCCAACGCGGAATTCGCGTCGAGAAAATTATTGTAGGACATGGCCTTCCCATGAAGAATCTTGCCTCGTGAAACTGAAGGCTCGTTGCTGTGTCGTTCACGGTAGAAGGCGCCCTGCTGGTGCGGGTTCTCTCCATAGCGAAGCGTTTCAGCCAATTCAAACTGTAGGGACAACACTTTCGGGAACTTCACCTCCCCGCCTCGCACTTGTTTTTCCAAATAGGCGGCAATCAATCCGTCATAGCGCGCGGTATGTTGAAACACCTTCAACGCCAGCTCACGGCGTAGCGCCGCGCTCGCCGTATGACCTTTCACCGCATCAAGGACCTTCGAATAGTCGGCTGGATCCACAACCACCAGCACATCATCGTGATTCTTGGCGGCCGATCGCAGCATTGACGGTCCACCGATGTCGATATTTTCGATGGCATCCTCGAATCGACAATCGGGCTTCGCAATCGTTGCTTCGAATGGGTAGAGATTTACCACGACGACATCGATAGGACCGATCCCATGTTGGTTCATCTGTTCGACATGGGCCGAAATCGACCGTCGGCCGAGTAAACCCCCATGAATCTTCGGGTGCAACGTTTTCACTCGGCCATCGAGAATCTCGGGCGAACCGGTATAGGCGGCAACATCCGTCACCTTCACGCCGGAATCACGCAACGCTTTTGCCGTTCCTCCGGTGGACAGGATTTCCGCGCCAAGCGCTTCCAGTCCCTTGGCCATCTCGATGACTCCCGTCTTGTCCGAAACACTGATCAACGCCCGCTTGATGCCGGCCATGGTGGGTACTCCTCAGAAATGTGTACAGATATGAAATAGTTATGTTGACGACGAATATGAAAGGCGGGCGAAGGATAACAAATGGATCAAGCAAGTTCAAGGCGTGCGTGCAGCGATGTCCCCAGGGAGAAACACGGTCGGCTGGGATTGCCGTACGATCCTACAACTGTCATTGCCAGCTCGACTCGTACCAGTGATTTCACGGCACCTGCCAGGCTGAACGCACGTATCATTGACGTTGAGGTCATCAATCGGGTAACGTCTGGACCGCTATGAGGAGCCCGGACATTCCCCTACAGAACCATATCAAGCAAGGAGGTGCGCCATGATGGCTGGTCGATTAGTGAAACTGATCGAGAAGAACTCCGAACAGCTTGCCAGGGAGCTCAGTGAGAAAGTGTGGAACTCTCCCCGATGCAGCGACCTCCGTAAAGTCCCTCCGGATGAACTTCGAGCTCGTACCCGCGAAATCTACCAGAACTTGAATAACTGGCTGATGGATCTGACTGAAGCTGAGATCGAGCAGCGATACACGGAGCTGGGCGCGCGCCGAGCCGCGCAAGGCGTAGCCTACAGCCACTTCCTCTGGGCCATCACCGCAACGAAGGAACACATGTGTGCCTTCGTCAAGCGAGAAGGGTTATCCGAGAGCGCCATGGAGCTACACGGAGAGCTGGAGCTGATGCACCTCCTCAACCAGTTTTTTGATCGTTCCCTCTACTACACGGCTGTGGGTTACGAGCGCGAGCGTGCCCGCATCGGGACGAACCTCAAGAGACGCAAGGAAGACAATCAGAAAGTGTACCTATAAAGTTCTTACAGGTAAGAACTTGTGTCGCCCACAGTACGGGAGGGCTCACCGCACGATCGTGGGCCCAACACAACCTCCCCAGAGTTCTCCATGACTCAGCCCTTGCTTCCTTCGATTTGCCTCACGCGCATAGACTGATCGCCGTTTGACGGATGTCTAGGCGCTACCGCCTTCCTATCGAGATCGAAGTCGAACGAATCAATCAAGGACCTTCCCATAATCGTTTTCAAACCTCTTGATTTCCTTCTCTCGAACGAGCTAGTCTCGCGTTGAACACAGAAGGTGCACGATGAGATTCTTGCTCGCCGGCATCCTTGCACTCCTTCCACTGAACACCCAAGCCGCGTCATCCGACTGCATGAACATCGCCGAACCTGGTTCATGCGCGGAAGCTGATCGGTCCAATGCAGACCCTCAGGTTCCTCCGCACAGTCTTGCCGACGAGTTAAGGTTTTCTGGCAATCCGTACAGTCCTGCCTCCCCGACGAATTTTGAGCCGTTCATCGGACCCTATCTTTCTATTCAAGGCCAACGGAGTATCATTCTCCACGATCCCCGTTCGCCTGATACAACCACGGCCAACGATAGTGGGCAGAATAGTTTCAGCTTACCTGGCTGGCACCAGTACAGGTACGGGAGGAACAACCTCAACAAAGTTTTTTAGAGAACTACACCTATCCAACTACTATCTTCCAGGAGGATATAACTAGGGGGCACCGCAAGATCGGTCTCATTATTCCTCATCCCGAAGATCAGAAATGGGACTCGGTCTGGAAGCTGTTCCGTACGCCTAACCTCAACCTCCCTACCCTCGCCGCCCTCATCCCGGAGGATGAGTGGGACATCGAGATCCAAGACGAAATCGTCGGGCCGCTGAACTTCGAAGCCGACTATGATTTAGTCTTCATCACGGTCACGACCGTCGTCGCCATCCGCGCATATGAAGTGGCGAGGATCTTC
>Ga0224505_10000180_pt1 | contig 47380 bp, 44 predicted proteins | sample SF_Jan12_sed_USG_FD_169102 | JGI IMG/M metagenome (GOLD analysis project Ga0224505, IMG submission 169102) | Sediment microbial communities from San Francisco Bay, California, United States - SF_Jan12_sed_USGS_4_1 | ecosystem: Environmental > Aquatic > Marine > Sediment | place: USA: California...
GGCCATAGCCTCATCATCGCCGGCTGCGGCATTTGCGACCTGTTCCCGGAAACGTTCTGCCTGGTCTTCCGGGTCGTTAAGCTCGGAAAAGCCATTCGCGATTTCGCGGCCACCGATAAAAAACTCGAAGCGATCGGTAACGAAGGGATCCGCGTCATTGCGCCGCGACAGCGGTGAGACTTCGGTCGGGTATTGCGTTATGAAGGTCGGCTGCCGCAACTCATGCTCGCCGGTCTTGTCGAAAATCTCGATTTGCAATTTGCCCGCGCCATCATTGTCCCGCACCGCCACGCCGAGCTTCTTGCAGATACCGGCGAGGTAACCACGATCACGAATCCTGGCGGGATCCAGGTCCGGGTTGTACTTGCGTACCACCTCCTCCACGGTCATGCGCGCAAAGCGCTCGCCAAAATTGAATTCCTCGCCCTGGTAGCGCACCACCGTGGTGCCGAGGATAGATTCCGCCATGCCATGTAACAGTGCTTCGAGCATCTCAATGAGATCTTCGTAATCGGCATAGGCGCGATACAGCTCGAGCATGGTGAACTCGGGATTGTGCTGGGTAGAAACACCTTCATTGCGAAAATTGCGGTTAATTTCGTAAACACGCTCGAAGCCGCCAACCACCAGGCGTTTGAGGTTGAGCTCCGGCGCAATGCGCAGGAACAGTGACATATCGAGCGCATTGTGGTGGGTCGTAAATGGCCGCGCTACCGCACCGCCCTTGGTGACCTGCATCATCGGCGTTTCGACTTCGAGATAGTCCTGCGCATCGAGAAATGCACGGATGTAGGCAATGATCGCAGAACGGGTCCTGAAAACCTTGCGGCTCTCTTCATTAACGATCAGATCGACGTACCGTTGTCGATAGCGCGTTTCCTGGTCAGCAAGACCATGGAATTTCTCCGGCAGCGGACGCAGCGACTTGGTCAGCAAGCGCACTTCGTCGGCAAGTACCGTCAGCTCCCCGGTCTGGGTGCGGAACAGTGCGCCGCTGGCACCGACGATGTCGCCGACATCCCACTTCTTGAACGCAGCATAGACACCTTCGGCCAGATGATCGCGCTCCAGTCGCACCTGGATCTGCCCGGAACGGTCCTGCAGCTTGATGAAACTGGCCTTGCCCATGACGCGTTTCGCCATCATTCGCCCGACCACGGCAACCTGGACGTTCTCCGCACGCAGCGTCTCATCCGTATGATCCGCGAATGTCGTCAGCAATTCGTCTGCCGTTGCGTTGCGTCGAAAATCGTTCGGGTAGGCGTTGCCGTCAACGCGCAAGGCGTCGAGCTTGCGGCGGCGTTCGGCAATCAGCTTGCTTTCATCCTGTGGCTTGTCGGTCACGCGATTACAGTCCTTGCTTGAGGCTGGCCTCTATAAATTCATCGAGCCCGCCGTCCAGTACAGCCTGAGTGTTACCGGTTTCTACGCCGGTACGCAAATCCTTAATGCGGCTCTGATCGAGTACATAGTTTCGAATCTGGCTTCCCCAGCCGACATCGGCCTTGCCCTCTTCGACCAGCGATGCCTTGGCACGGCGCTCCTGCATCTCGAGTTCGTACAATTTTGCTTTCAGCTGGCTCATCGCCTGCGCCTTGTTCTTGTGCTGCGATCTATCGTTCTGGCATTGCACGACCGTGTTGGTCGGCAAATGCGTGATGCGTACCGCAGACTCGGTGCGGTTGACGTGCTGGCCGCCCGCGCCGCTGGCGCGATACACATCAATGCGCAGATCGGATGGGTCGATCTCGATTTCTACATCGTCATCCACCTCGGGCGAAACAAATACGGATGCAAATGAGGTATGGCGACGATTGCCAGAATCGAACGGCGATTTGCGTACCAGCCTGTGCACACCGGTCTCCGTGCGCAACCAGCCATAGGCGTACTCGCCGACGACATGCACGGTCGCGCTTTTAATGCCCGCGACTTCACCTGCGGATGCCTCGATCACCTCGGTTTTGAAATCGTGCGCTTCCGCCCAGCGCAGGTACATGCGCAATATCATTTCCGCCCAATCCTGTGCCTCAGTACCACCTGCACCGGACTGAATATCAAGATAGGCACTGTTCGGATCCATTTCGCCCGCGAACATGCGGCGAAATTCGAGGCCCGAAACGGCTTCTTCGAATCGATCCAGGTCCGCGCCAACTTCGTCTACAGATGATGAGTCGCCTTCCTCGACAGCCATTTCGAACAGTTGCGCGGCGTCGTCGAGACCGCGTGTCAACTCATCAAGGGTGTCAACGACGTTTTCAAGCGCGACGCGTTCCTTGCCCAAGGCCTGCGCACGCTCGGGGTCATTCCAGATATTCGGTTGCTCCAGTTCGCGTTGAACTTCGGTCAGGCGGTCTGCCTTGCCGTCATAGTCAAAGATACCCCCTCAACGCAGTGACGCGTTCGGTCAGGTCGAGTATCGAATTTCGGATCGTATTAATTTCCATGACGATTTTCAGGGTAGCCGGGCAGACGACGCGCGATATTAGCATGCAGCTCCATCCTGCAAAGAGCTAATTTGCTCGACGATTAATTGCGGCGATTCCCGGCCGCGAAATTCATTCACATCAAGTCGGTACGCCAACTGCACAACACCACGATAGGCAGCGTCTGCCTGGTTGAAAGCGATCGCGTCGACGACTGCACCGCCCGCAGCCGGTTGCACCCGCAGTTTCAGATGCTTCTCCCCAACCGTACGTTGCTCGATGACGGCAAAGTCACCACTCCACACTGGTTCCGCAAATCCTGCCCCCCACGGACCCGCATCACGCAGCGAGCGCGCGAAAGCGACATTGAAAAACTCCTCCGCCAGTACGCCATCGCTTACGATGGCGCCGCTGAGGTCAGCGTCGGGATACAGGCGCTTCATTTGCTCATCGACTGCGGCAGCAAACTTGGCATAGTCGCGTTCCGCAATCGTCAAACCCGCTGCCATTGCATGGCCACCAAATTTCGAGATCAGCCCTGGCCAGGCTGTCGCTACGGCAGCCAGCAGATCGCGAACATGCACGCTCTGCACGGAGCGCGCCGAGCCCTTCAGGAATCCTTCCGACTCGTGCGCGAAAGCGATCACCGGGCGATGACAGCGCTCACGCACACGCGAGGCAATCAATCCAACCACGCCCTGGTGCCAGGACGGCTCGAACAGGCATACGCAGGATGGCAAGCGCCGCTGATCAAGACTGTCAACATAGGCAAATGCCTGGTCACGCATGTTCGCCTCGATCACACGCCGATCCTTATTAATGTCATCAAGCAAGCGTGCGTGTTGATGCGCCGTCGCCTGGTCGTCCGTCAACAGGCATTCGATACCAATCGACATGTCCTGGAGCCGACCCGCCGCATTGATGCGTGGCCCCACCACGAAACCGAGGTCGCCACTGACCGTGCGCGACAGCGACCGCCCGGATTGCTCCAGCAAGGCGCGAATCCCGGCCAGGGTGCGACCGGCGCGAATACGATCCAGCCCCTGCTGCACCAGAATCCGGTTGTTGTGATCGAGTGCTACAACGTCAGCAACGGTGCCCAGTGCGACGAGATCCAGGAACTGCGCGGGTATCTTCGCTGCAGCTTTGAGTCCCTCGTCTTCGAGTCGCCGCCCGAGCGCAGCGACCAGGTAGAAAGCAACACCAACACCGGCGAGATTGCGGCTTGGAAAACGGCTACCCGGCAGATTCGGATTCAGAATCACGTCGGCGGCGGGCAATTCCTTGCCTGGCAGATGATGGTCGGTCACCAGCACCGCAATGCCACGGCGTTGCGCTTCCTGCACGCCTGAAATACTCGATATGCCATTGTCGACTGTAACAAGCAGTCGCGGCTTGCTGGCCGCAGCGACCGCTACGATCTCGGTAGTCAGGCCATAGCCGTACTCAAAGCGATTCGGCACCAGGTAGTCGACATCCGCGAAACCGAAGGCCTTGAAGCAACGCATTAGCAGCGCAGTGCTGGTCGCACCATCAACGTCGAAATCACCGACAATGACGATGCGTTGCTCGCGGTGCTGTAGCAACAGCTCGACCGCATCCGCGATGTGCTCGAGCGAGCCCACCGGCGCGAGACCGGCAAGTGCGTAGTCGAGCTCATTCGGACCAACCACACCGCGCGTCGCGTAAAGACGCGCGTACAGCGAATCGAGAGCGTCGAGCGCGGAGATCGCGCTTGCGTCCGGCATCGCGCGCTGCACGATTGGGCGAACCTTGCGTATCGACCTCATGGCTGCGACCCGGGTACTGTCGTGCTGCGACGCCAGAGCCGCCAGCGGTCGGAACGCCGCAGATCAAGCTTGTGTCCATCCTCGATCAACAAGGTAATTTTGCCGAGGCGCGCCGAGCGCAATGCAACGCGCAGTTCCTGCAGGACCTGGTCCAGGTCGTATCGACCCGCGGCAGGCACCGCAACGAAACCTGCGACCGCGCCTTCAAGGCAGGCCGCGATCGAGCCGGGCCAGTCCTGCACTACGCCGGTGCTGCTCAACCAGTAGCCCTTGAGCAACGCATTATCGGCGAACAACGGCGGTCGCGGCTCGGTGGTCTGTTCCGGCGCAAACCCGCCGCCCCACAACCAAAGTGAATTGACCGGCGGCAGCCCCAGCGATTCGCGACGACGATTCACGGAGTGCTCATGCAAGGCCATTTCCACTTCGCCGCGCAGCGCATGATGGCCGCGAGCCTGCTCGCCGTTCGGCAGATACGCATCGGGCGCCTGCTTATCAATAATCCAGGCGGATTCGCGTGCCGTTGCAAACGGCTTACTGGAGCGGATGTAAGCGTGTGCGCCGATGTGTGCAAAACCGTAGCAATCTCCATCCGCAAGGCGGTGTTGCAAATAATCGAATATCTCGTGCAGGTCGCCATCGGGCATTTGCTCGCCGCCAAGCGCATGCAATCGAAGGCTGGTCAGACCCGGCTCCAGGCAGATCGGATCGGCCGCTGCCATCCATACTGTCGGCCGGTCCCCGGTCTGCCCCCAAAATCGCAGCGCCGCGAGGCCCTGCTCCGTGTATGGCATGTTCAGGCAGTCCAATACGTTTTGCAGTAATTCGCGCCGCTCTTGGCGGCTGACCGTCGCACGCGAAAGCCAGCGCCGCAAACCAGGGTCATTGACTCTATTTCCGGCGAGCGTTGGCAAGACCACTATGGCGGCGGTTTTGTCGTAAGGAAGTGGCACGATGATTTACACTGCAGTTCGAACGTCGATGTTAGCGGAAACAGGAAATGAAATTCACGTTGGAATCAAAATCGGCCGCGAGTGTTCGCCGGGTGTCTGCGACAGAGATTATGGTCGGCAATCAAGTCTGGACGCGACCGGTAGCCCTGACCGAGTCCGGTGTGATGCCGGACTGGCGTCCGGTACCGGTGGAGCAGCTGTCGATTGACGATCTCGCACCGCTGATCGCCGCCGGGCCCGAACTCATTATCGTTGGTACCGGCGAAAAACAGGTATTGCCGAATCGCGAGCTCATGTTCGCCATGGCGCGCCGTGGTATCGGCCTCGAGATGATGGACACGGCAGCCGCCGCACGCACCTTCAATGTGCTGCTCGGCGAAGGCCGCTCGGTGGCTGCCGCATTGTACCTGTCCACAACGACCTGAAATGCAATGGTCGTAACGGAATGGTCAGGCCATCGCCAGTACGTACAGCGAGTCATCGTCTTCCAGTTCCTTGTAAACGACGATATCCAGCACGTTAAAGAACTGGGCGACCAGCGATCGTAACGTTGCCTCGGCCTGGTATACGAATCTCAAGCCATGATGTTCCTCAATGCCCGTGCCAGGCCAAAAGGAATGCAGAATCAGGCCTTGCTCCGATAGCAACTGTCGTTGCCGCTGCAAAGACTTCCGCAGTTCCTCGTACGTCAAAGAAATTGTCTAGTCCCCTGCCTTGACCAACGGTATCGCGTCCAGCGGAGCTTCGAATGCAATAAACAAGATGCAATCATCGCCATCGGCGCAGTGGGCCTCGTGCGGGAGTTGCGCCGGGCCATAAGCATAGGAGCCCACCACAATAGTCGCTGTCGGCTGGCCCTCGTAGCTTACGTGGAGTTCACCGGATAACAGGATCATGCGTTCAGCTGAAGTATGCTGATGCAGCGGAATCGTAAAGTTCCCTGGCACTTTGAACAAAATGTCGACATTCGGTTGGGCGGGATCGCCATGCAGAACCGCTATTTCGCAACCGGCAGGAATGAATTCCGGACAGGGCGCCCATTTCAGCTCCGCATCGTTGGCGGCAATAATTATCGCCGGTTCGCTTGCGCCTGGGTGCGAATAGACAAACAACATTAGCCCGATGAAACCTAACTTCCGAACATAGTTCATGCTCATGGATCAGTGCTCCCTGTCAGCGTTCAGGTGAATAAAATCCACAGTCTCTCCGGGTCGCGTAAAAATGTCGAGTCCCTGCAAGGACCACAGTTAGGGGTCGCGCGTTACTTCGCATCCTCCTTTGCGAGCCTGGTGGTCAAACGGTAAAGGAATTCCTGGCCCTCAAAAAACGATTTGATCAGGATGCGCTCGTCCCGCCCATGCGCCCTGTTATCGGCAACCTCGCCAAACAGGCCGCTTACACCGTATACGGGAATTCCGGCATTGCGCAAGTGCAAGCCATCGGTCGCTCCGGTACTCATGGTCGGAATGACCGGAACGCCGGGCCACATCTCCGCGGTAACCGCTTCGATCGCGCCCAGCAGCTCGGGCGTCAGTGGTGACGACGGTGATGGAACTGCGGGTTTGATCGGTGTCACTGAAACCTGCTCATCATTGATCACCGTCTTCAGCGTCTGTATTACGACTTGCGGCGAATCCGTCGGCAGCATGCGGCAATTCACCGTCGCCTGTGCGCGTTGCGGCAATGCGTTCTCGGCGTGCCCGGCCTGCAGGCGCGTGGCCACGCACGTGGTACGAAGACGCGCGTTATAGTACGGCAGGCGCGACAGGTAGGCGATCGCGGACGGATCCGGCGGATCCTGCAGGACGCCGCGCATGGCCGTGGCGAGCTCGCTATCCTCGATGGCTGCCGAGCGCTCGAAGAACGCCATGGTCACCTCATTAATCGCGACCGGAAAATCGTGCGCGCGAATGCGAATCAGCGCATCGGCAAGTCGATAGATCGCATTCTCCTTGACCGGCAGAGAACTGTGCCCACCGGGGTTAGTGACTTCGAGCGTGAAGCTTTGAAACACCTTCTCACTGGCCTGGACATTGTTGGCAATATGCATGCCGTCGCGCAACGATCCGCCGCCACCTTCGTTGAGAGCATACTCCGCATTAATCAGCTCCGGATGGTTTGCGATCAGCCACTTCACACCGTTTTGTTCACCAGTCTCTTCGTCGGCAGTAAGCGCAACAATAATGTCGCGATCCGGTTGAAAGCCTTCACGCCGCATGCGGATCAGATTGGCAACGTGGATGGCCGCCTCATCCTTGTCATCGGTGGCGCCCCGGCCATAAAAAAACCCGTCACTTTCGGTGAACGTAAATGGATCCAGGCTCCAGTCAGCCGGATCTGCGGCAACCACATCGATATGCGCCAGCAGCAGAATTGGCTTGCGCCCGTCGTCCCGTCCGCGCAAACGTGCCACCAGGTTGCGGCGGTTTTCGGTCGGGCCCAGGACCTTTACATCTTCCGCCGGGAAGCCTGCGGCCAGCAACCGCGCCGCCATTGCGTCGGCGGCAATTGTCGTATTGCCCGCCTGCGTTGTATCGATCTCAATAAGTTCGCGCAGAATATCCCTGGCGAGCTGCTGATGTGCTTCCAGGCCAGATTCAGGGACAACATCTGCAGGCGGAGTGTCCCCGTCGCTGCAGGCTGCCAGCAATAATGCCAGTGCTGCGGCCCGCATTGGCGCGCGCAGTATGCATCGCGGGTGATTCATGTTTTCTCCGGTGCGTGACACTCAAGGATAAAGTATTCCAGTGACCGAACCTTAATTCATTTTTGCCTATACCGACACCGTCGAATCACTGGCGATCACGCAGCTTGCCGGCATCGAGACCGAGGTGCTCGGTGCCGCGAATGGGCAGATTATGGAGCTGTCCCGTTACACTCCGGGCTTAGTCGAGCACGGCATCGCTTGATATGCCGTGGTTTTCCATCAAGGTACGCAACTTTTTCAACGCGTCCTGCTGAATTTGCCGAACACGTTCGCGCGTAACGCCGATTTCTTCGCCAATACGGTCCAGTGTCTCGCGCTGGTAACCATGCAGACCGAAGCGCCGATCGACGACAGCGCGCTGTTTGTCCTCCAGAGTACGCACCCAGCGGTCGACGATTTTGTTTACCAGCTCTCGCTGCGCGCAATTGGCCGGCTCCAACTCCCGCTGCGCGCGTAAACGTTCCAGGCCGCTTTCGTCAACAACGCTGTCAACCTCTACGCTTATGCGGCTGTGCAATGCCAGCAGACGCTCCACCTCTTCGACCTCGCGTTGCATGTATGCGGCAATTGCCGCCGCATCCGGCGCCACGCCATGCTCTTGCCGAAGGATACGTTTCGCCCGCAAGCATGAATTTATGTCTTTGACAATATGGATCGGCACGCGCACGGCGCCCGACTGGTTCATGATCGCGCGCTCGATGGTTTGTCGAATCCACCATGTCGCATAGGTGGAAAAACGAAAGCCGCGATCCGGATCGAATTTTTCAACCGCGTGAATCAATCCAAGGTTGCCCTCCTCGATCAGGTCGAGCAGAGGCATACCACGATGCAGATAACGTCGTGCAATTCTGACGACGAGGCGCAGGTTACTTTCGATCATGCGCTGCCGTGCCATCTCGTCGCCGATTTGTGCGCGTCGCGACAACTGCTTTTCTTCGTCCGCAGTCAGCAATGGCGAGACGCCTATCTCGCTGAGATAAATTCGCGTTGCATCCAACGATTGCGCCGCGAGCTTGCTGTCTTGTTCGTGCCGCACAACATCTCCCGTGTCGCAGGCCACGCTACGTCAGCACAATTTTCAGTCGCTCATCTCGCAGGCAGAAACTGTCGCGGGTCAACCGGCTTGCCATTGCGCCTGATTTCAAAATGCAGTCGCGGCTTGCGCTCCGGCCCCTCACCCATAGTCGCTATTCGCTGGCCTTTGCTGATGCTCTGACCTTCGGCTACCAGCAGCGACGCGTTGTACCCGTAGGCACTCAGGTAGGTGTCGTTATGTTTGAGAATAATAAGCTGGCCATATCCGATGAGTCCACTACCGGCGTACACCACCTTGCCCGATGCCGCCGCATTGATTGCCTGACCCGCCTGGCCATCGATCAAGATGCCGGTTCCGGTTCCCGGCTTGCCGCCAAACGGCACACTGACCCGGCCGGTCGTCGGCCAGGACCATGGCGGGGGTGGCTGCACCGGCACCGGTGGCAATGGTTTCGCGACTGGCTTGCTGGGCTTTGCGGCACTGGACGTGTACCCGGACGGCGCAGTCAGCCGGATTCTTTGCCCCGGGTAGATCAGTGAACCATCGCCAAGTTGATTCCAACGCGCCAGATCGCCGGCATCCTTGCCATAGCGCCAGGCGATTGAGAACAGCGTCTCGCCACGGCGCACGTAATGCTCATCGGGCTGTGTATCCCAGCTCGAACCCGAACTGCAGCCAATAACAAGCAACAAGACCAAGAGGAAAAGGAAACTTCGCGACCGCATCAGCCACGAACCACTAACCACGCGACAATCGCAACAACCACAAGCACAACGGCCCAACCAATGCGTTCGACGTGTTGCTGCAATGTTGCCTCAAGCCGGTCACCGCCCCAGACGATCAGCCCCGCGACGAGGAAGAACCGCGCGCCGCGAGCGATTATCGAGGTGAGAATGAACAGTGGCAAATTCAACGCCGCGACGCCGGCCGCGATGGTGAAAACCTTGTACGGTATGGGCGAAAAACCGGCCACAAAAATGACCCATATGCCATAGCGGTCGAACCAGCTGCGACTGGTTTCGTAGGCAGACCAGTAGTGCGACTCGCGCAGCCACGGCTCGATTAACTCGAATCCCGCCACGCCAAGGTAGTATCCGGCCACGCCGCCGAGTACCGAAAAGGCGGTTGCTACGGCCGCGAATCGCCACGCCATGCTGCGCTCGGCGAGGCACATGGGCGCCAGCATTACATCCACCGGCACCGGGAAAAACGACGACTCGGCAAAACTTAGGGCGGCGAGATAGCGTTCCGCATGTTGGTGACGGGACCACTTGAGCACGACCTCGTATAAAGGAGCAAAGATTTTCACCCCGCCACCAACGGCACGAAGCTCACCGTCCCCAACGACGCCTGTACAAAGCGATCCTGCGTGCGTGTGATCAGAAGTAGTTCCTGTCGTCCCGCCGGACCAACCGGAATAACCATGCGCCCGCCAGGCGCAAGTTGTTGCAATAGTTTTTCGGGAATTTCAGGCGCGGCCGCAGTGACAATAATGCCATCATAGGGAGCGTACTTTGGCCATCCTTCCCAGCCATCGCCCGGCCTGAACTGCACATTGTAAATATCGAGGTCGCGCAATCGTTGCCGCGTCTTGCGCAGCAACTCGGGCAATCGCTCCACGGAGTAGATCTTTTTTACCAGCGGTGACAACACCATGGTCTGGTAGCCGCAACCAGTGCCGATTTCCAGCACGCTCTCGCCGTGGAAATTTTCCAGCAATGCTTCGGTCATTCTCGCCACGATATAAGGTTGACTGATGGTCTGGCCGAGGCCAATAGGCAGTGCCGTGTCCTCGTAGGCGCGACTCGCCAGGGCCTCGTCCACGAACAAGTGACGCGGCACATTGCGAATACGCTCAAGCACCTGCGGCGAGCGGATACCCTGCTCCACCAGCCGCTGCACCAGCCGATCCCGGGTGCGGGCAGAAGTCATGCCGATACCCTGGATCCCGTTGCGGGGCTCATTCACGCCGCAGCCACTCCTCGAGTTGCGGCAACGCCTCGTGGCGCGTCAGGTCCACTTTCAGCGGCGTGATTGCCACGGCACCTCGCTCCAGCGCATGAAAATCTGTGCCCGGCCCCGCGTCCTGCCCCGCTCCCGCCGGTCCAACCCAGTAAATGGTGCGCCCATGCGGATCGACCGATTTTACAATGGGCTCGGATTTATGCCGAAAACCGAGGCGCGATACCACCATGCCGGTCAGGTCCGCATACGGTCGATCGGGCACGTTGACGTTCAGAATGAATTCCTTTGGCAGGGAATGCTTCTGCAGTCTCTGCACCAGCTCCGTGGCGACTCGCCCGGCTGTTTCGAAATGCGTCGGCGCCCGGCCAACCAGCGACACTGCAATGGTAGGAAAACCGAGGAAACGTCCTTCCATGGCCGCCGCAACCGTGCCCGAGTAAATCACATCGTCGCCCAGATTCGCACCGTGATTGATGCCGGACACAATAAGATCCGGTTCCTCGTCGAGAAACCCGGTCAGGGCCAGGTGCACGCAGTCCGACGGTGTGCCGTTGACGCAGTAACGGTTCTCAGCCGTCTTTGAAATACGCAACGGGTCGTGCAGCGTCAGGGAATTGCTCGCCGCGGAACGATTGCGATCCGGCGCCACGACGACGATATCCGCAACTTTCTCCAGCGCCTCGGCCAATGCATTGATGCCGGTGGCCAGGTAGCCATCGTCGTTGCTTACCAGTATTTTCATGCGTCGAATGTTCGTATTTTTGGTTTGGCGACTTGCGAGGCGCTCACTATACTCAATGTCCCTGCCTCACCATAGCTCGGGAAGCTGATCTTGCAGGACGATGACGACATATTGTTTCGCCGCGCGATGGTCGAAGCGAAGCCATTGAAGGCCGTTGACCGTGTCACCCCGGTTGTTAGCAAGCCGAAACCAGGGGCGCGGTTTTCGCGCGCCGATGAGCAAGCCGTGCTGGACGAAAGCCTGCAAGCTGGCATTGACGACCTGGAAACCAATAGCGGCGAGGCGTTGCGATTCAAACGTGCTTCGGTCGGCCGCACCACGATGCGCATGCTGATGCGTGGCAGCTACGCGGTGCTGGCGGAAATCGACCTGCATGGCATGACCCTGGCCGAGGCCAGGCCACAACTTGAATCATTCCTGCGCCACTGCGCCAGCAACAACAAAATGTGTGTTCGCATCGTCCACGGCAAGGGTCTCGGCTCTGGCGAGCGGGGCCCGGTTCTGAAAGCAGCGGTAAATCGCTGGCTGCGCCGCTGGGATGTTGTTTTGGCGTTCACCTCGGCGCGCCAGGTCGATGGTGGCACCGGCGCGGTCTACGTCCTGCTGCAAGCTCCAAGGTAGTTCCCGTCAGTGGCAGGCTGCCATGCGGGCGACTGCAATTTCTCTCAACACGGCCGTGGCAAACCCGCCGCGCGCCAAACCGAACTCCAGCCACAACGCGTCATCCTCAAAGTGCCAGTGCAAATCGCATACGCGCAGGCGCAAGGCACGACTCGCGGGCTGCATGCGCGTGGCAACCAGTGCTGCTGCGATATCCGCGTGCGGCACCACGGCCGACGATTCGAGCAGAGCGACCGCACTGCCACCGCGCGGCGATCCGTCCCCCCACAACGAAGCGGTCGGGTGGATGTCCAGGGCGGTGCAGCGCGCAACCAATGCCGCATCGACAGAGTCCACGGCGAAAACGCTGCCGGAGCCGTCGAGATTTGCAAGTTCCCCGGGCAGCAACGTATTCCACGTCCCGCCCCGGACTCGCTCGTCCAGGATCGTGTTGAAAATCAGGGAGCGCGCTGCGGACAACGCAATACTGCGTTTGGAACGCGACATGCGGCGACCTGCGAACAGCGTTTTGCCAAGTGACAGGTTGCCGCCGTCGCGGCCGAAGCGTTGCTCGCCAAAATAGTTGGGCACGCCTTGCGCTGCGATCAGCGCGAGGCGCTCGCTGAGGCGCGCCTCGTGTATCTGAATGTCCCCGGCACGCAGCGCAACTTTGAAATTGTTTCCAGTGTGCGCGCCGCGACGAAGTTTTCGGCTATGACGTCGGTGCGCGAGAATCGCAATACCGACTTCAGCGAATTCGTCCCAGCGTACATCCTTGCGATGACAAACACTGAACCACTGCCGAGTAATCGCATGCCGGTCTTTCATGCCAGCATAACCAACATCGCGCGCATTGATGCCACAGAATTTCGCCAGCCTTGCGGCGACCCAGCTGGTATTGGCACCGCTCTTTTCTATCCAGAGATACTCATGCTCACCGGCGCCATCGAGCGCGTATGAGAGATGCTCCATAACCTGGAAATCGGCTGGTTCGCGTCGAATCTCGACGTCAAGTCCGAGTCGATCGTAAGCGGTCGCCCACTCTGGAAGAGCCGGCACGGTTAGTTCCGGGAGAATTGTTGGATGAATAGCGGCATAATACCGGGCAACACCGACGGAGGAGCACTCACAATGCAAAGAATCCTGTTAGTCGCCGTCATTATTGCATTCTTCTCGCCAGCGTTCACAGCCGAGCTACCGATCGAGAGTTTTGGCCACATGCCCGTTATCGACCAGCCCTCGGTATCGCCAAGCGGCCAGTTCGTCGCTGCCGTACTGAACACGGGAGAGACGCCGGCCGTGGCGGTGGGACCGTTTGGCAGTACGGACATCAGCAAAATCCTGCAGTTGCAATACGCGGACGACCGGATTGAGTGGATCGAATGGGCTAACGATGAGCAGATACTGATCTCGGCCAGTTTCTCATCTGTGCTGAACTCAATTCGTTTTCGCCTGAACCGGCTGTACGTTGTCAATCGGGACGGCACGGATCTGCAACAGATTTCGCGCAGGTCCGATAAAGGTGTGACCCGGGATTCCTATTACGTTGACAAGGATCGGGTCATATCGTTCCTGCCGGACGAACCGAAGCATATTCTGCTCGAATTGTACGACCCTGCCGATAAGGCGACCTCGGTCTTCAAGGTCGATATCACCAGGAACAGATTCGACAAGCAGTTTGTTAACAAGTACCGGGTATCAACCTGGGTCGCGGACAACACTGGCCATGTCTCGCTCGGCATCGGCTACGACAAGGAAACGCGCTCTATCTGGTATCGCGAGCGGGGCCAGGACGAGTTTGCATTGCTGCATACACAAATCGTTGTTGCAGATGAGACATTCTGGCCGGTGTCGATTGCAAACGGCAAGGCGATTGTCATCAGTGACCACGAACTGGGGCGTGAGGCGCTGTGGTGGTACGACATTCAACGTGGCGAGTTTGACGAATTGCTGTTTGCCGCGGACGAATATGATGTGAACGCAGCGATTCTTGATCCGGAGAAACGGCAGGTTGTCGGTGCCGCCTATTACGATCACTTCCAGAGACGCCATTATTTTTCCGAGTCTGACGCAAATGTTCACCAGCTGGTAAGACAAAGTTTTTCTCAATTTGAAACCTTTGTGGAGAGTCGCAGCCGCGATTCGAGCCGCATGATCGTCTCGGCGCAACGCGATGATTCGCCAACCAAGTACTTCTGGCTGGACATCACGGCACAGAAAGCCGGCGCCTGGTTCAGCCAGTTTCCGGAACTGGAGGGCCAGCCGCTAACCAAGGTGACGCCGTACGAGTTCAATGCCCGCGACGGACTCAAGATCCGCGGCTATCTGACGATGCCGTCACGGGCGGACGGCAAGAAGCCGCCACTCGTCGTTTATCCGCACGGCGGACCACATGCACGCGATTACCAGTATTTCGATCCGATGCTGCAACTGTTTTCCAATCGCGGCTACGCCGTGCTGCAGGTCAACTTTCGTGGCTCGACCGGTTTCGGCTCGGCGTTTGAAGCGGCCGGCTACCGGCAATGGGGCGGCAAAATGCAGGACGACGTGTACGACGCCATAGCCTGGCTCAGGGCGCAGGACCTGGTCGACACAGAGCGCATGTGCGTTGTCGGCGCCAGCTACGGCGGCTACGTGGCGCTTACTGCGGCCTTCCAGCAACCCGAGGCATTCGCCTGCTTCGTCAGTATGGCCGGAGTCAGCGACCTGCCCGCCCAGGTACTCGCGGAATCCTACTGGGATACCGGGCGGATTGTCGCCTACAAGGTCATAGGTGATATTTCGGACAATGAGCAGAAACGCGAGCTGAATCTCGCATCACCCGTTCAGAACATCAGCGCGATCAAGCGGCCGGTACTGGTAATCCACGGCGACCGCGATACCCAGGTGCGGATCACGCAGTCAGTCGACTTTGTAAGAAAGGCGACCGGCAATGACTATTTTGGCAACCCCAATGAACCGCAATTCCCGCTTGAATACATCGAGCTGCCATTTGGCACCCATTACCTCGACGACAACAGGAATCGTCTCGCGACATTTAAAGCGGTGGATGAGTTCCTGCGTAAATACCTTAACTAGGGAACTGCCATGAACAGGCTCATTGCCATACCCGGGGTCGCATTAGGAATGTTCGTCTTCCTGGGCACAGCGGCAGCCGAACTGCCATCGGCAAGTTTTGGCCAGATTCCCGCGATTGAGAAACCCGAGCTGTCGCCCGATGGCCGCTATATCGCGGCGGTAATGAACACGGGTGAGTTTCCCGCCGTTGTCACAGCCGAATTCGGCAGCCAGGAACTGACGACAATCCTGCGACTCAATCACTCGAACGATCGGATCGCGGCGGTCCAATGGGCTAACGATGATCGACTGATCGTAACTGTGAACTATACCGACCGTTATCAGGGCAAGCGGCTGCAACGACACCAGTTACACGCAGTCAACCGGGACGGCAGCGAACCAACCAACCTGATATGGGGTGTAACCACGCCTGGCGATCCGACCAGATTCGATACTCGTCGGCCTGAGCATGGTCGCTTGCTCTCCTTGCTACCGGCCGAATCGGACCGAGTACTGATCGAACTGTTCGAGTCACGCACCAGTAGCCGGCATGTCTACAAGCTGAACATTTACGATAATCGCTACGAAAAGCAACTGCTGGGTGCCGGCGAAGCACAGCTCTGGATACTGGATACCAACGCCAATCCCGTGCTCAACATTCAGCCGGAATTTCGCCGCAAGCTATTCGTACATGAGTATCGCGACTTCGCTACCAAGGACTGGATTGAATACAAACTCGAGCCCTATGAGAGTCGGGAATTGTTTCTGCCCGTGCTTGTCAATGGCGGCAGGGCCGTGGTCTGGAGCGGCCGCGAAGCGGGCTTCGTCAGTTTGTGGGACTACGACTTCGAAGCCCAGACGTTCGGCCCGCGAATCTTTGGCACTGATTCCTACGACCTGGCCAACGTGATCTGGGACTACGATCACGAGCACATTATTGGTGCCAGCTACATCGCCGATAAATTCGAGCAGGTCTTTTTCGAATCAAAGTACACGACCTTGCAACAAGCTGCGAAATCCGTGCTGCCGGATTTTGACGTATCCATCGCGAGCATGAGCGGGGATGCGTCGCGAATTATCGTAACGGCAAGCAGAAGCGACTCGCCGCCAAAATACTTGTGGATCGATTTCGAATCCAAGGCGGCCGGCGTCTGGTTCAGTGAATATCCGCAGCTCGAATCTGTCGCGCTGCGCGAGACCGAAACTATTTCCTTCGTCGCCGCTGATGGCACCTCGCTTACCGGTTACCTGACACTGCCGGCTTCACTGGACGGGGATTTACCAGCACTGCTCGTTTACGCACACGTATGACGGCATCGACTGGCTGGCTGAACAGGACACTGTCGACACCACGAAGGCTTGCATCCTCGGAATTGGCTATGGCGGCTTCGTTGCGCTGACTGCTGCGCACCAGGCTCGATCGTGCATCCGCCGTATTCAATGTCGACCGCATCTCGGTGCCAACGCTGCTCGTGCACGGCGAGTACGATTCGGAAGTGGCGTTCGATCAGTTCACCGATTTTCGCGCCAAGGCCAGCCGCAGCAAATCGGGCGCAACGACGCGCAATCGGGATTTTCAGTTTGTCGAGCTGGAAATGGGTACCCACGACATCGACAGCAATAACAACCGGCAGCGTGCGTACGAGTCCGTTGACCGGTTCCTCAAGAGGCACCTGAATTAGGCAGCCTGGCAGGGAGACTCAGGACGTACCGGGTAACGGCACAACCTGAAAAAACGTTTCCCTGGCGCCGATCATGCCGAGGTCGGTTCGCGCGCGTTCTTCAGCTGCCTCGGAGCTCTGCTTGAGATTAATGACTTCAGCTTCGAGTGCCTGGTTGCGACGTGATAACTGTTCGTTCTGGGCGCGTTGCTCGGCAACCGCCGCGCGTAAATTCCGGGTCTTGGCGAAACCGGCATCGGCAAACCACAGCTGCGCCTGCAAGGCCAGTGCGACCGACGCAAGTGCAACCAATAACAAGCGATTTGTTCCCAAGTGGATCCCCAATTCCGCTCGCAACTACTTAGGATTCACGCTGATACTGAGAATGCCGTTCTGCCCGCATACCCGGCATCAGTACCGAGTTCCTCTTCAATACGCAACAACTGGTTGTACTTGGCGATTCGATCCGAGCGTGACAAGGACCCGGTCTTGATCTGCGTCGCCAGCGTGCCAACTGCGATATCCGCTATCGTGCTATCCGAGGTCTCCCCGGACCGGTGCGATATCACTGCTGCGTAGCCTGCGTCTCCCGCCATAGTAATTGCATCAAGAGTTTCGCTTAAGGTACCGATTTGGTTAGGTTTTATCAAGATGGCGTTAGCTATATTTTGGGCGATGCCGCGAGCCAGGATCTGCGTGTTGGTGACGAACAGATCATCCCCAACGAGCTGTACCCGGTCACCGATCTCGCGGCTCAGCAGCTGCCAGCCGTCCCAGTCGCTTTCGTCCATGCCATCTTCGATGGTGATGATCGAATAACTGTCGGCGAGTTCCTTGAGAAAGGCCGTGAATCCCGCCGCATCGAATTGTCGCCCTTCCGACTCCAGCGTGTAGACACCGTTTTCATAAAATTCCGAACTCGCGACGTCGAGACCCAGCAGGATATCCTCGCCGGCACGAAAACCTGCCTTGTCGATTGCCACCATGATGGTATCAAGTGCTGCCCGATTGGACGGCAGATCCGGCGCAAAACCGCCTTCATCGCCCACCGCGGTATTCAAGTCTCTGGCTTTCAATACACTCTTCAGGGCGTGAAATATTTCTGCGCCATAGCGCAGTGCCTCGCGGAAATTGGGCGCACCGACCGGCAGGATCATGAATTCCTGGATATCGACGCTGTTATCGGCGTGCGCGCCGCCATTGATGATGTTCATCATCGGTACCGGCATGGTTGTACTGTCGCCAAGGTGACGAAACAGCGATATCCGCTTTGATTGCGCCTCTGCCTTCGCGGCCGCGAGTGAAATCGCCAGCAAGGCATTGGCACCGAGCCGGCTCTTGTTGGCGCTGCCGTCCAGCTCGATCATGCATTGGTCGAGCGCGCGCTGGTTTTCGAATTCACGAGCCAGTACCGCATTGCGCAGCACGCCGTTCACATTGCTGACGGCCTGCAATACTCCCTTGCCGAGGTAACGCGACTTGTCGCCGTCCCGGAGTTCAACGGCCTCGCGGGTACCGGTAGATGCGCCCGACGGCACGCCCGCGCGCCCTGTACTGCCATCCGCCAACGTTACATCGGCCTCAACCGTGGGATTCCCTCGCGAGTCGAGAATTTCCCGGCCGCGCACATCAGTAATCTTGATCATTTTTACTCCGAGTTCGGAACCCCGAGGCCGTAGGCAGCCTCGAGAAAGTCACCTTGCTTGACCGTGGCATCGATCGCCACGAGTGTTTCCAACAGTGCCGCCATCCTGCCAAGCGGCCAGGCATTCGGTCCATCGCTGAGCGCTTTGGCCGGATCCGGGTGCGTTTCCATGAAAAGGCCGGCTACGCCGGCTGCGGTGGCTGCACGCGCGAGCACCGGGATGAACTCCCGCTGCCCGCCTGACGATGAACCCTGCCCGCCCGGCAGTTGTACCGAATGGGTCGCATCGAATACCACCGGGCAACCGGTGCCGCGCAAAATCGCCAGGCTGCGCATGTCCGACACCAGGTTGTTGTAGCCAAACGAAAAGCCGCGCTCACAGACCAGGATGTCGTTATTGCCGGTCGACTTTGCCTTGTGCACCACATTTTGCATTTCCCAGGGTGACAGGAATTGGCCTTTTTTGATATTCACCGGGCGGCCCGCACTCACGGCGCGCAGAATGAAATTGGTCTGGCGGCACAGGAACGCAGGTGTCTGCAGTACGTCGACAACGGAAGCCACCTCGTCCATGGGCGTGTCCTCGTGCACATCCGTCAAAATCGGGACGCCGACCTGGCGTTTCACCTCGGCGAGAATTCGCAGCCCCTCATCCATGCCGGGGCCACGAAAGCCGTCGCATGAACTGCGATTGGCCTTGTCGAACGACGATTTGTAAATAAACGGAATTCCAAGGCCGTCACAAATCTCCTTCAACGTGCCCGCCGTATCGATCGCCATCACCTCGCTTTCCACCACGCAGGTACCGGCGATCAGGAAGATCCTGCGCTCATTGCCGGCGTCAAAGCCGCATAGCTTCATGCTTCCCGCACCTTGGGCAATACGCCCTCGTGGTGATGCCGCGCGGCCGTAATGAAGCCGGTGAATAACGGGTGCCCGTCGCGCGGATTGGAGGTGAATTCAGGGTGAAACTGGCTCGCCAGGAACCAGGGATGGCCGGGAATCTCGACCATCTCGACCAGGTCATCCACCGAAGTACCGGAAAAACGCAGGCCGGCCTTTTCCAGTCGCGCCCGGTAATTGTTGTTCACCTCATAGCGGTGACGGTGGCGCTCTTCAATCTGTGTCGCGCCATAACTCTGTGCCGCCAGCGAGCCTTTGGCCAGGGTCACCGGCTGCGCCCCAAGCCGCATGGTACCGCCCAGGTGCGACGCCTCATCGCGTTGCTCAACCTGGCCGCTGCCGGTCTGCCATTCGGTTATCAGGGCGACCACCGGATGCGGTGTATCCTTGTTGAATTCCGTACTCATGGCGCCTTTAAGCCCTGCCAGGTTGCGCGCTGCCTCGATCACCGCAACCTGCATACCGAGGCAGATACCGAGATATGGCACGCCGTTTTCCCGTGCAAAGCGCACGGTCTCGATCTTGCCCTCGATGCCACGGTCGCCAAAGCCGCCCGGCACCACGATACCGTCCATGCCACGCAGGCACTCCGTACCCTGAAGTTCGATGTGCCGCGATTCAATGAAATGAATGTTGACCCGCGTGCGCGTGTGAATGCCGCCGTGCTGCAACGCCTCAACCAGCGACATGTAGGAATCCTTGAGATCCATGTATTTACCAACCATGGCGATATCGACTTCGCTGCTGGGATTCTGCTTGGCCTCGACGATCGCATCCCATTCGCTGAGATCGGCCGGCGGCAGGTCCAGCCCGAGTTGCCGCGCGACGATTTCATCCAGGCCCTGCTCATGCATCATGCCGGGAATCTTGTACAGGTCGTCCGCATCATAGGCGGAAATGACCGCTTTTTGCTGCACATTGGTAAACAACGCGATCTTCTTGCGTTGTTCCAGCGGCAGTGGCTGTTCCGAGCGGCAGACAAGAATATCGGGCTGAATGCCGATGGAACGGAGTTCCTTCACCGAGTGCTGGGTCGGCTTGGTCTTGATCTCGGACGCGGTAGAAATATAGGGCACCAGTGTCAGGTGCACATACACAACCCGATCATGGCCGAGTTCGACTCCCATTTGCCGGATCGCCTCGAGAAACGGCAGGGATTCGATGTCGCCGACCGTACCGCCAATCTCGACCAGGCAAATATCGGCATCGCCGGCACCTTTCTCGACACTGCGCTTGATCTCGTCGGTGATGTGCGGAATTACCTGCACCGTGGCACCGAGATAATCGCCGCGGCGTTCCTTGCGGATAACCGTTTCGTAGATGCGGCCGGTGGTGAAATTGCTGTGACGCCCGCCTTTGGCGGTTCTCACGAAGCGCTCATAGTGGCCAAGGTCGAGGTCCGTTTCGGTGCCGTCGTGGGTGACAAACACCTCGCCGTGCTGGAACGGGCTCATGGTGCCAGGGTCGACATTAATGTAGGGATCAAGCTTGATCATACTGATCTTCAGGCCGCGCGCCTCGAGAATTGCTCCGAGGCACGCCGAGGTGATCCCCTTGCCAAGCGAGGAAACCACGCCGCCGGTGATGAAAACGTACGATGTCATAAGCGAACACCAAGGCAAGGACCGCCACAAATAACAAAGGGCTGGATCAAAGCACCGTACTGGCGAAGTGCTTTTTTCCAACCCTTGGAATTGCATGCCGTCGTTGGACTAAAGACGGCTTTAGACGTTAACAGAACACCTGCGGCGAAACAATCAAAGACTAGTGAATCGACGGTCGATTTTCCCAGCGAACTGCCACCCCCGGCTGGCTCGCCGCGCCAGCCGCAAGCCACAGGTCCGCGACCGCCACGAGTTCACCGCCCGAGTACAACAACGGGATGCGATCACGCATCCAGGGCACGATGCCCGCCTCTTGAAGTAATTTCTTGAGTTTCCTCGTATGGGCCTGGCCCATTGGCCTGAATTTTTCGCCACCGCGACGAAAGCGCAGCTCAAGTCCACTTCGGACCAGCGCCTCTGACAGCCCTTCTGGCGCACCGGCCTCGAGGTGCAGCGTACCCAGGCCCGATGCCAGCAGCAGGCGGTCGCCACCGCCAAAATCGCCCGGGATGTCGGGCACAGGAGGCAGCTCGCCTTGCAGCAGATACAAATGCTCGCGATAGCGCCGAACCTGCCCGCCTTCCCAGCCAACGCAAGGCTCGGCATCCTCGCGTGCCGGCAGGACAGTGTCGAGCACCTGTTGCAAGCGCGCCTCGCTCGGAGTCGGCAGGCCCTGCTGACGAATCAGGTAACGCAGTACGTTGCGCTGCCGTACCGCGGATAAACGGCGCAGCGCATCGATGCGCAGCCGATCGTAACCGGCATGAACAGCAATGGCGTCCATCGCAGCGAGATCATCCAGCAATAAAACCGCATCGCCCGCGATCCGGCCGCTGCGCTGCAAACAGGCAACCGCGTCGGGCCAGCGCGACTTGAGCCGCGGCAGAATTTCGTGCCGCAGAAAGTTGCGGTCGCGGAGCTGGTCTGCATTGCTCGGGTCGTCGATCCAGGTTAGTTGCTGCTCGGCAGCATAGGCCCGCAGGTCACTCCGCGAGTAAGACAGCAATGGACGGACCAGCCAGCCATCAGCAAATGGCCGCAAAGCGCCGATTCCCGCCAGGCCCATAGGGCCGGCGCCGCGCAGCAGGTTCAGCAGCAGAGTTTCGGCCTGGTCATCCCGGTGATGCGCACTCAGCAACCAGTCGCCCGGCTGGATCAACGGTCCAAGAGCCCGGTAACGTGCATCCCGGGCCGCGGCCTCGAGCCCCTGGCCGCCGGCCAGATCCACGCATACCTGCTCAACGCGGAATTCGACGCCGAGCGCCTCGGCCACGGCGCGACAATGTTGGCTCCACTCGTCTGCCGCCGATTGCAGGCCATGATTGATGTGTACCGCCAGCAACGCGACCTTGTGCTCTGCGGCAGTCATTGCCAGCGCATGCAACAGCACCGTTGAATCGAGGCCACCGCTGAAGGCGACCAGGTAACGCCGCGGCGGACCCGCTGATGCTGCATGTGCCGCGAGTATTTGCAGCAGGGAGGCGCTGCTGAGCGTCACGCGCCCTTGAACTTGCCGAAACTGGCCAATCGTTGCTGCCGCTGCTGCAGCAATTCTTTCACTGACAATTGATCCATTTCCGCGAGGTATTTCTGCAGCGCATTGCGAATAACCTCGGCCGTGGCCGCCGGGTCGCGGTGCGCGCCGCCCAGCGGTTCCGTAAGTACCTGGTCAACCAGGCCGAACTCGTTCAGGTGTGTTGCCGTAATGCGCATCGCTTCGGCCGCTTCCTCGGCGCGCTCGGCACTTTTCCAGAGGATCGAGGCGCAGCCCTCAGGTGATATGACCGAATAGATGCTGTACTGCAACATCAGCAGGCGATCCGATACGCCGATAGCCAATGCGCCACCCGATCCGCCCTCGCCAATTACGACGCTGATGATCGGTGTCTTCAGTCCGGCCATGAGGTAAAGGCAATACGCGATCGCCTCACTCTGGCCGCGTTCTTCGGCACCAATTCCGGGGTAGGCGCCAGGTGTATCGATAAACGTCACGATCGGCAGCGAAAATTTTTCTGCCAGGCGCATCAGGCGCTGCGCTTTCCGGTAGCCTTCTGGTTTTGGCATGCCATAGTTGCGGCGCACACGTTCCTTGGTATCGCGGCCTTTCTGGTGGCCGATAATCATGACCGCACGGCCATCAAGCCGGCCAACGCCGCCGATGATTGCGGGGTCATCCGCATACATGCGATCGCCATGCAACTCCTGGAAGTCCGGCATGATCAGGCCCAGGTAGTCGAGCGTGTAGGGGCGCGCCGGGTGGCGTGCGACCTGCGCGGTCTGCCAGGCGCTGAGCTTCGCAAAAATGCTCCTGGTACGCGCTTCGCTCTTCGCTTTGAGCCTGGCCACTTCGTCATTTATGTTTATTTCGGAATCGACACCGACAAAGCGCAACTCCTCGATTTTAGCTTCGAGTTCCGCTATAGGTTGTTCAAAATCCAGAAATTTCATGTCCATAGGAATACGTGACTCGGGGCCGGAGGATCGACTCTACATGATTTCCCGGCCAGGTGCGTAGAGCAGCCGGACATTATTGCTGCCCAGTAGCTCGGTCAGCTGATCGCGCAATTCGCGGCTCGGCCGGACCGACCATTCCGGCCCAAGACTGAGCCTGGCGGCCGCACTGTCGCCAACATACTGGATCGCGACATCGCAAGCGCCATCGCGGTAAGGCAGCAATACATCGTGCAGTCGGCTGAGCAACTGTCTGCCCCGGCCGTTTGGCGCAATGCACAGCAACAATCCTTTGGCGCGCGACTCGATGACGTTGTCGATCAGCAAAGCGTTCTTGCAATTGACTGTCCAGCCACCCTGAAAATCGTCATAACGCAGCGGGCCGCTGATGACCACGATTTCATCTTTCACCAGCAGGTGCCGAAACTCCTGGAATGCTTCGTTAAACAGGCTGACTTCCATGCGCGCCGTATCGTCGTCGAGCACCACGCTGATGCGGTTGCCACGCTTGCGTATCTCCGAAACCAGGCCGGCGACGGTTACCTCGCGGCGCGCCTGGCTGTAGTCGCGTTCACCACGGGTATTCTGCGGCGCAGGCTCGGCGATCAGGTCGGCGAGGCAGCCATCCACGAAATACATCGCGTCTGCGCGCACTGCATCGAATGGATGGCCGGCCAGGTACAGGCCCAGCGCTTCCTTCTCATTGTTCAGCCGCTCGCGGTCGGTCCACTCCGGCACTGTCAGCACAAGCTGTCCCGCTGCATCCTTGACTGTCGCAGTCGGTACATGTCCCTCAAGCTGCAAGCCAAACATGTCGTTTTGCCCCGCGGCAGCCGCCCGCGCCGCCTGGTCGGCACTCGCCATCGCTTCGTCGAGTTGCTCACTTAAACCCCGCCTCGATAGCCCAAACTCGTCCATCGCACCGGACTTGATCATTGCCAGTACTGCGCGCCGGTTTATCTTGTCGTGGTCAACGCGGCGGCAGAATTCAACCAGCCCACTAAACGGTCCACGCGACTCGCGCTCGGCGATCACGGCTTCGACCACGGCCCTGCCCACGCCCTTGATGGCGCCCAGTCCGTACAGGATGCTGTGCTTGTCGGCGACGCTGAAGGCATAAGCCGACTTATTGATCGCAGGCGCAATCAGCTTGAGGTTCTGCTTGCGGCAATCATCCTTCAGCGTCACCAGGCGATCGGTGTTATCCAGCTCGGCACTCATGACCGCAGCCATAAATTCCGCCGGATAGTGCGCCTTGAGGTAGGCGGTCTGGTAGGCAAGTACTGCGTATGCCGCCGAGTGCGACTTGTTGAAGCCGTAACCGGCAAACTTTTCCATCAAATCGAATATCCGTGTCGCCGTATGTTCCGCGACACCTCTCTCGGTAGCGCCCTGCACGAAAATTTCCCGCTGCAGTGCCATTTCCTCGGGCTTTTTCTTGCCCATTGCACGCCGCAACAGGTCTGCACCGCCGAGCGTGTAACCGGCCAGCAACTGCGCAATCTGCATCACCTGTTCCTGATACAGGATTACGCCGTAAGTCTCCTCGAGCAAAGGTTTGAGGTCCGGATGCAGGTAGTCGATTTCGCCCTGGTTGGCCGAATGCCGCCGCGCGATGAAGTCGTCCACCATGCCCGACTGCAAGGGACCAGGCCGGAACAGCGCCACCAGTGCGACCAGGTCGTCAAACCGATCCGGTCGCATGCGCTTGATCAGGTCGCGCATGCCGCTGGACTCGAGCTGGAAGACCGCGGCAGTTTGCGTACTTCGCAATAACGCAAAAGTATCAGCGTCATTGGGCGGAATTCGATCGATGTCGAAATCGGCATTCGCGTGCGTCGCATTAATAATGCGCTCCGCCCAATTGATGATGGTAAGTGTCCTGAGGCCAAGGAAGTCGAACTTGACCAGGCCGATCGCCTCAACGTCGTCCTTGTCAAGCTGCGTAATGATCTGAGTGCCGCCGTCTTCGCAGTACAGTGCAGTGAAATCGGTCAGTTGTCCGGGAGCGATCACCACTCCGCCGGCGTGCTTGCCGGCATTACGTGCCAATCCTTCAAGCGATTTCGCAAGATCAATAATCGCCTCCACTTCCTCGTCGTCCCGGTACATGCTGGCGAGTTCTTCCGACTGTTCCAGCGCCTTATCCAGGGTCATGCCAATTTCGAAGGGCACCAGTTTCGCAATGCGATCGACGAAACCATAGGGTTGTCCGAGCACACGGCCGCAATCACGAATCACAGCTCTTGCCGCCATGGTGCCGAAAGTAATGATTTGCGCAACGCGATCGCGCCCGTATCGATCTGCCACGTATTCGATCACCCGGTCTCGCCCCTCCATACAGAAGTCGACGTCGAAGTCGGGCATCGACACTCGTTCCGGGTTAAGGAAGCGCTCAAACAGCAGGTCGTGCGCCAGCGGATCCAGATCCGTGATGCCGAGCACCCAGGCAACCAGCGAACCCGCGCCTGAGCCTCGTCCCGGGCCGACCGGGATATCGTTGTCGCGCGCCCAGCGTATGAAGTCGGCGACAATCAGGAAGTAACCGGCAAAGCCCATGCCGCCGATGACTTGCAGCTCGGACTGCAGGCGCTCTAGGTACGGCGCGCTTCTGGCTGCGTGCTCCGACGAGGGAATAGCGCCGACGCGATAAATCTCCGCGAGCCTGGATTGCAAGCCACGGCTCGCCTGCGCAGCCAGGTACTGCGCTTCGGTCTGTCCTTCCGGAATCGGAAATGCGGGCAATGCGCTGTTGCCAAATTCCAGGTCCAGGCTGCAGCGTCGCGCGATCTCGACTGCGTTTTCGATCGCCGCCGGTACGTCGGCAAACAACTCGATCATCTTGGCCGAACTTCTGAGGTACTGGTTGTCACTGTAATTGCGCGGCCGGTCCGGGTCCGCCAGGCCGCGCCCTTCGCGAATGCAAACTCGCGCCTCGTGGGACTGGAATTCGTCGCGACTGATGAATCGCACGTCATTGCTGGCAACCACTGCGACACCCTCGGCGCCCGCCAGCCGGATACTCGCACGTGCACAGTCCTCCTCACCGGGGCGACCGGTTCGAATCAACTCGAGGTAGTAACGATCACCGAACAGCTCGCGCCACGCAGCCAATCGATTGCGGGCCGCGTCCTCGTGGCCCAGGAGCAACGCGCGTCCGACGTCACCGTGCATGCCGCCTGACAGCGCAATCAGACCCTTACAGCTGCTGCGATCCAGCCATTCACGGCGGGCCCGCGGCTCTCCTCGAACCTGGCCTTCAAGATAGCAGCGGCTCACAAGCCGTGTCAGGTTGCGATAGCCGACGGTGTCCTGGCACAACAAAACGAGATGAAAGGGCCGCTCCGGCTCGTCGTCGTTGCTGATCCTGAGATCGACACCAATTAACGGCTTGATGCCGGCGGCAACGGCTTTTTTGTAGAACTTGACCATGCCAAACAGATTGTTCAGGTCGGTCATTGCAACCGCCGGCATGCCGTCGGCGACGCAGTGTTGCATGAGTTCCGGAATACGAACTGTGCTGTCCTGCAGCGAAAACTCGGTGTGCAAATGCAGGTGCACAAATGGCGTCGCCGTCACATAGCCATCCTTACCGGCGCGAAACTCTGCCGATGGTGTTCGCAGGGACCGTGCTGCCGCAGGCGCATGCGGTGCACCGCGGTTCCGTAACCCTTGTGGCGCGCAAATTCGTAGGCCGGATACAACTGATCGATCTCGCACATGATTCGATCGCGGGTCGTTTTCGCAATAATCGAGGCCGCGCTGATAGCGGCCACCTTGTCGTCGCCGCCGACGATGGCCTCACCGCGCAACCAGCGGTAGCCGATAAGCAAGTCCGGCAAGCGGTTGCCGTCCACCTGTACCGCTGCCGGCACAATCGCAAGGCCGAGCAAGGCCCTGCGCATCGCCAGCATCGTGGCCCGCAGGATATTTAGCACGTCTATCTCGGCTGGGTCTGCCCACGCCACCGACCAGGCTGTGGCGTTGACGCGGATGGCAGCCGCCAGTTCTTCGCGCCGTGCTGCGGACAACTTTTTCGAATCCGCCAGCCCTGCGATTGGCCGCGCCGGATCGAGAATCACGGCCGCAGCAACCACCGGGCCCGCGAGCGGGCCGCGGCCGGCTTCGTCGACCCCGGCGATGGGGCCATCAGATTGAAATAGCAGTCCTTGCAGCATTACGGCGTCGGATGGTGTTGCCCGGTCCTGGTTGCGAGATCGATTACTGCGTCGGCGGCACGGCGATCCGCATCGAGCGCAAGTTCCACACGCAGTTTAGCAAATCGACCGGCAATCGCCGCTCGCCGTTCGGGGTCCGCAAGCATGGCCTGTACCGCCGCCGCCACCGCATCCGGAGTCACCGCCCATTGAATCAGTTCCGGCACCAGCGGCTCCTCGGTCAGCAGGTTCGGCAAGGTGAAATACGGCGTCTTCACCAGGCCGAAAATATCGAGGATTCGGGCGGTTATTTCAGCAACACGATACGCTGCCACCATTGGCTTGCACAACAGCGCAGACTCCAGCGCAGCGGTGCCTGAGGCCAGCAGCACGACATGCGCAGCGGACATCGCCTCGATCGAATCCCCGTCAATCAGTGTAAAGCGGTCGCGCATGCCGGCGGCCGCAATCTGGGCTTCGATCAATGGCCGCAGCCGTGGTGCGGCAACCGGCGTAACAAACCGCAACTGCTCGTCGGACTGCGCGAGGATAGCCGCTGCGGCCACGAATACCGGGCCAAGCCGCGTCACCTCGCTCTTGCGGCTGCCAGGCAACACCGCAATAACCGTTCGACCATCAAGGTCAAGGATGCGACGCGCTGACTCCGCATCGATATCAGTCGCCAGGTGATCTGCCTTGGGGTGACCGACAAATACGGCATCAACGCCCTGTGCATCGAGAATTTTTTTCTCGAACGGCAGGATGCAGAGTACACGATCCGCTGCCTTGCGAATCGTTTTGATGCGACCGGCGCGCCATGCCCATATCGACGGGCAGACGTAATGCACCGTAGGTATGCCCGACTTGCGCAACGCCTTTTCCAGTCCAAGATTAAAGTCCGGCGCATCAATGCCGACAAACACATCCGGCGGTGACGCCTGCCACCGCCTGGTCAGTGCGCGGCGCAGCCGCAGCAGTTTTGGTATTTCAGCCAGCGGTTCGATCAGCCCCATCACCGCAAGCGACTCGCTATCGGCAAGCCGTTCGCAACCGGCCGCGATCATGGCCGGACCAGCAACGCCCTGAAATTGGGCACCCGGAATCTTCTCGCGTACGGCACGAATCAGGCCGGCGCCGAGCAAATCGCCGGAGGCTTCACCAGCAACCAGGGCAATACGCATTTCGACTAGCGAACTATGCCGCGCTCGGACATGCGCAGCGAAGCAATAAGAATGCCGAGTTCGGGCTGTGTTGGCAGCCGCTGTTCAAGTTCAGCGATCGCCTCGGTTAATTTCAGACCATCACGATAAACGAGGCGGTACGCGTTCTTTATGTTTCGAAGCTGATCGGCATCGAAGCCTCGCCGTTTCAGGCCTTCGCTATTGATACCGCGTGGTACGCCGGGATTTCCCGAGACCATGACGTAGGCCGGAACATCGCGATTGATGCCGGTATACATGCCAAGAAACGCATGCGCGCCAATATGACAGAACTGGTGTGCGCCGGAAAAGCCGCCCATTATCACCCAGTCGCCAACGTGCACATGTCCAGCCAAAGTGGTGTTATTGGCCATGATCGTGTGACTGCCGATCCGGCAGTCGTGCGCAATATGCACGTACGCCATGATCCAGTTGTCATCACCGAGAGTTGTCAGTCCCTGGTCCTGAATCGTGCCACGACTGATCGTGCAGAATTCGCGAATCGTATTGTGATCGCCAATAGTCAGTCGTGTCGGTTCATTGGCGTATTTCTTGTCCTGGGGATCGTCGCCTATCGACGCAAATTGATAGATATGGTTGTGCTTGCCAATAACGGTCGGGCCGCTGACAACTACGTGTGAATCGATACAAGTGCCACTGCCAATCTCGACATTGTCGCCAATGATGGCATAGGCGCCGATCTCGACGTCATCCGCAATTTTCGCACTGCCAGACACGATTGCAGTTGCATGAATCACGACTCGCGTTTCTCCAGTTTGCTGATGCGCTCGATCAAATTGCCCAGCCGCCGGATCCGGGCCACGATGCGATTCCATTCATTGACAGGCTCGGACGGGAAAGCAGAGCTGTATACGCCGGGCTGCGTGATGCTCTTGGTAATCAGTCCCTTGCCATTTACGATCACATCGTCGCAGATCGTAAGGTGGCCGGCCACACCGGACTGGCCGCCGAACATGCAGCGCTGACCAATGGTCACGCTGCCGGAAAAACCACATTGCCCCGCAATGGCGGTATGTGCGCCAATCTTGACGTTGTGCGCTACGTGCACCAGGTTATCGATGCGTACGCCGTCGCCAATCACTGTGTCTTCCAGCGCGCCAAGGTCGATGGCTGAGTTGGCACCGACTTCCACATCGTCGCCGACGCGTACTCCGCCCAGTTGCGGCACCTTGACCCAGCCCTGGGGCGTCATTGCATTGCCAAACCCGTCGGAACCAATTACCACGCCCGGGTGCAGTATAAAACGATTACCAATCGTAACCCTGCTCACTACCGTAACGTTCGCCAGCATCCTGCCGTTGCTACCGATCCTGCAGTCATCGCCGATGATACAGCCAGGCGCAATGTACGTGTGGTCACCAATGATCGAGCGCTCGCCGATGCAAACATGTGCAGAGATTTGTGCGGAAGGTGAAATGCGAGCGCTCGCGGCAAGCTCAGCCGATCGATGGATGCCGGGCTCGATAGCCGGCGGCGGATACAGAAAGTCGGCGATACGCGCATAGCACGCATACGGATTTTCATGGACCAGGCTTGCTGTCGGACAGTCCTTCGCATCGGCCGCCCTGACGATAACGGCAGCTGCCCTGGTAGTCGCCAGCTGCTGCTTGAATGCAGCACCCGAGAGAAAGCTCAGCGCGTCCGGACCGGCACTGCCAAGCGAGGCGACAGATGCGATCTGCACCTCGGCGTCACCCAACAACTTGCAGTCGAATTGCCTGGCGAGTTCTCCGAGACGGATTGGCATTACTGGAGCCACAAATCCGGCCAACCTGGCAACGCCGATACTAACGTGCGCCTGTGGCCTGGAAATTCGCTTCGACGGCCTGCAGCACAGCCGGTGTAATATTCACCGCCGTGCTTGCGAACAAAACGCCATCCCCCACGATAAGATCGTAGCCTTCCTGCTGCGCATAGTCCTGCACTTCCTTGAGCAGCGCGCGCTGCAGTTTGCCGAGTTCCTCATTCTGTCGCAGATTCAGGTCTTCGCGAAACTCAGTCTGCAAACGTGTAACTTCACGTTGCAGGTCGCGCAAGTCCTTCTCTGCATTGCGTCGCTCGGTCTCTCCCATCACGGCCGCATCTTTTTGCGCCTTCGCCTGCAGGTCCTCGAATTCCTTCTGCTTCGCAATGAACTCGCGTTGCCTTGGTGCAAACTCTTCCTGCAGCGCATCCATTGCCGATTTTGTTTGTGGTGCCTGTTCCATCAGCGCCTGAATGTTCACAACGCCAATGCGAAGATTCTGTGCATCGGCCGGCAATGCAAACCCGGCGATCAACGCAATCCCAATAAATACCGAAACACCTTTCTTTACAAAACTCATATTAAATTCCATTCCTTAAAACGCTTGTCCAATGGAGAACTGGAATCGTTCCAGCTCATCTTTGTAGTACCTGTCGTTGCCTGCATACTCGTTCAGCGGGAACGCATAGCTGAATCGGAACAATCCCATCGGGGACAGCCATTGTACGCCAATACCTACCGACGCACGCAGTTCGTCGAAGTCCGGCTTGTATTCTACCGGCGATCCCAGCTTGTCCGTGAAATTGACCTCGCCGGTATTAAAAACGTTGCCGAGATCGTAGAACAGGCTCGCCCGGGCCTGGGTCGCGAACTTTTGCGGCAGCGGCAGTATAAGCTCTAACTGACTGGCAAACATAACGTTGCCCCCGTAGGGATTACCGAAGGTGTCACGGGGTCCGAGGTAGGACTCCTTGAAGCCGCGCACAGAATTGGGACCACCTCCGTAGAACTGTTTATATGGCGGTATTGCCGTGGTGTCGCCCAACGCCTGGCCGATTGCTGTCTCGAGATTATAGGCCAGCGTCCAGCGCCGGCTGAGCGGAAAATACTTGGTGAAATTGTAACGCGCTGTGTAGTACTCGACGTCACTGCCGGGAATCGTCACCGCGGCATAGACCTGCTGCGAGGTACCGCGATCGGCAAACAAAGCCCGATTGCGGCTATCGAATGACCAACCCGCTACCAGTTCGACCGCATCGTACGCCGTACCAAAAAACACACCGCCATTACCAACCGTTTCGAGAAACGGATCGCCGTTATTCAGCACCCAGTCCTGCGCCTGCTGCGTACTGTTGGTTGACGACAGCAATTCCGCATGTTGGTAGTTCAGACCGAAAGATACCGATTGGAATTCGGAGATGGGATAACCGTAATCCAGCGTAGCGCCGGCGCTGGTGGTCGAGAAATCCGATGATGACGAGGTGAATTGAGTGATATCGCGATAGTTGACACCAACAGTGCGCCGCACACCGTCAATAGTCCTTGCCGGATCGGTGTGCGACAGGCTGTACAGCTTTTGGTAACGACCGGATACCAGCTCCAGCGCAACGCGGTTGCCGGTACCAAGAAAATTTGTGTGTACGATACTACCGTTCAACATCAGGCTCTGCGATTCCGAGTAGCCGATACCACCGCTGAACTGGCCCGGCATCCGGTACTTGAGCTCGAAATCAACATCGACCAGATCCGGACTTCCGGCCACCGGCACGTTTTTGGTTTCCACCGATTCGATGTACGGCAGGCGTTGCAGTCGGATCTTGGATCTCTCTACAAGCCGATTGGAAAGATAGGCGCTCTCCATCTGGCGCATTTCGCGTCGCAAAACCTCATCGTCGACCTGGTCGATACCTTTGAAATTGATACGACGCACATAGACGCGACTTTTCGGATCTACGTAAAAAGTAACCGCCGCTTCCTTGGTGTCGTAATCCAGTTCCGGCACAGGTTCAATTTCGGCATTCGCGTAACCCTGTTCGCCAAGCCGGAACTTCATCAGTTCGACCGATTGGGTCAATAATGCCTGGTTGAAGATCGAGCCAGGCTGCGCCAGCACCATCGCCCTGAGCAGCAAGTCGGGAATCACCATGTCGCCGACCAGTTTTACTTCGGAAATCTTGTACAACTCGCCTTCATGCACGCCTACGGTGACGAAAATATCCTTCTTGTTCGGCGAAATCGCGACCTGCGTTGAGTCGACGCGAAAATCCGCATAGCCGCGGTCCATATAAAAGGATCGCAGTTTTTCAAGGTCTCCCTCGAGAGCTTCCTTCGAATAACGATCGTCCTGCCTGAACCATGACAGCCAGTTGGCGGTATCAAGTTCAAAGTTCTCGCGAATATCTTCCTCGCTGAAAATCTGGTTGCCGACGATGTTCACCTGCCGAATCCTGGCCCGGTCGCCCTCCACAATATTGAAACCGACGCGAACCGTGTTGTTCGGCCGTTCCTGAACATACGAATCAACCTTAACGGCGTACTTGCCGCGATCATAGTATTGCTCGCGCAGCGCCATCTGCACGTTTTCCAGGATGGAAGGATCAAAGGTACGTCCCTTGGCAAGACCGACACCGCGCAACGACTCCGTCAGGTCTTCGGTCTTGATGTCCTTGTTACCTTCAATCTGGAAGCTCTCGATCGACGGCCGCTCATGCACAGCTATGATCAACAGGCCGCCGTCGCGACGCATTTCGATGTTGTCGAAAAGACCCTGTGAATACAGTGTACGAATCGACTCCTGGATACGGATGTCGTCGACCGTATCGCCAATATTGACTGGCAAATAGTTGAACACCGTACCCTCGGAAATTCGTTGCAGGCCTTCCACCCGCATGTCGGTTACGACGAACTCATCCGCCACGACAGCCGGCGGTAGCAGCAACCATGTCATAAGCAGGGCGAACCCGATTTTGCTGCAATTCTTCATTGCAATACCGCTATCCCGTCAAGTCGTTGTAAAACGCGAAGCTCATCAGCAATATCAAGGCAACGATACCGAACTGCTGGCCGAGAATTTGCGAGCGTTCCGAAACCGGGCTGCCTTTGAGCAGCTCGACGGTCTGGAATACGATCTGCCCGCCATCAAGTACTGGCACAGGCAGCAGATTGAGAATGCCGAGGCTGATACTGACCAGCGCCAGAAATGTCAAAAATTCGCGGCTGCCGCGTGCCGCGGAGTCGCCGGCATATTCCGCAATCTTGATAGGCCCGCTAATGTTCCGCAACGAGACATCGCCAGTCACCATTCGCCCCAGCATGCGGACCGTGAAGGTCATCGTCGCCCAGGTCTTCTCAACAGACTCACTCACGGCGGCCAGCGGGCCGAACTTGCGCAAGTAGGCAAGATCGCCATAATCGCTGCTGACGGCAACGCCGATGCGACCGATCACTCCCTGCTGCGTGGTTTCTGCGCGGATAGTGATGTCAACATCCCGCAACTCCTGGTCACGATAATATTGCAGGGCAACCGTTTCGCCGGGCCGTGACGACACCTCGCGGATCAGGTCATCCGCGGTACGCACCGGGCTACCGGCAACGGCAATTACCCGGTCACCGGCAACAAGATCAACTTCGCTGGCGGCGCCGCCCGGCGTAACATTCGCAATCACGGCCGGCGGTTGCCAGGGGACGAAGCCGAGACCGTCAAACAACATGCCCGGTTCGGTCAGCCGCGCCGCGTCACTGCCGACGACAAGTGTCGCGGAACGCTGCACGCCAGCGTCATTACGCAAGGTCAACGTTATGTCGCCACCGCTGATCATCTGATCAAGCATCCCAACCAGCGCCGTTTCCCAGTCGCCGGTATTCGCGTTACCCACCGCGAGAATACGGTCACCGGTCTGCAATCCGGCACGGGCCGCATGTGATCCGGGCGCGACCTCACCGACCGCGGGCAACAGCGTCGGCACGCCGCTCGCGAAAATCACCCAGTAGGCAAGGATAGCGAACAGGAAATTGAATGCCGGGCCTGCTAACAGGACTGCGATACGGGCGGCGACAGGACGATGATCAAACGCACGCCCCTGGTCTTCCGGCGACACCGGGCCTTCGCGACCGTCGAGAAATCGCACATAGCCGCCAAGCGGAATCGCGGACAGGCAATACTCGGTGCGATCTTTGCCGCGCACCCAGCTGACGATCGGCTTGCCAAAGCCAATCGAAAACCGCAATACCTTCATGCCGGTCCAACGACCGACTATGTAGTGGCCATATTCGTGCACGGCGACCAGCACGCTTATCGCGACGATGAAAGCCAGCAAACTGATCAGCAAGTCACCCATTGGCAATCGACGCCCCGTCTGGTTTCCTGTACAAGTGGACCACGGCCGAGCCGGCCGGTTCCCGCGACAATGCACTGACTCTGAGCCAGCGCAACTGAACAGCAACTGAATATTGCTTCATTGGACACCTGCCCACTTCAGTCCAAGCGCAAACAATGGTGCTGCGGCAGCCACGCTGTCGATGCGATCCAGCACGCCACCGTGGCCAGGGAACAGCGTGCCACTGTCTTTCAAGCCAGCGGTGCGCTTGAACATGCTGACCGTCAGGTCACCGACTACCGACAAAGCAGCAGCGCCGAGGCAAAACGGCACCAGCACGGCGAAATTGGTTTCGACCTTGAAGGAACGCAGGCCAATCAACAACATGACCGCAAGCAATCCGCCAATAACACCTTCCCAGGTCTTGCCCGGGCTGATTTGCGGCGCTAGCTTCACCCGGCCGAGCGTCTTGCCCGCGGCGTAAGCGCCACTGTCCGCAACCCAGACAACCAACAACGCGAACAACAGGACAGTCGGACCAGCGGCATACAACAGCATCAATGCCGCGTGCAGCGGCACCAGCACCAATACGCCGACCAGCCAGCGCACAGGTTCGGCAATCGGTGTCGGAAAAAAAAACGTCCAGAACAGCGCAATCGCCCACCAGGCGAGGCTGAACATCAAAATTATTTCCTTGTGTGGTGCCGGCACAGTCGTCATGGCGACGATCAGGACACCAATCATGAGAACGTATACGACACGCGTTGTATTGTTGCGCCTGGCCAGGAACCCGGACCATTCCCAAGCGCCTGCAAGCAACAGCAAGCCAATGACGGCACTGACCAAGAATGGCGGCGAGAAAAACAACAGCACGCCGAGAATCGCCAACGCAATTATCGCGGTCAGAATTCGCTGCTTCATCAACTGGCCGCCTCTACCTGTTCAGCAGTATGCCCGTAACGGCGTTCACGCTGCGCATAAAATTCCAGCGCATTGTCGAACTGCTGCTCGCCGAAATCGGGCCAAAGGGTGTCGCAAAACCACAATTCCGCATAGGCGAGATTCCACAGCAGAAAATTGCTGATGCGCTGCTCGCCACCGGTGCGGATGAGCAAATCAGGATCAGGAACTCCCTTCAGTGCCAACTCGTTCGAGAATGCCGCATCGTCAATGGCACCCGGCTGCAGCTCACCGGCTGCGACCTGCTTCGCCAGCGACTGCGCTGCCTGCACAATGTCCCAGCGACCGCCGTAAGCCACGGCCACCTGCAGGCGCAGGCCGTTATTAGCGTGCGTCTGCCGCTCGGCGGCCGAAATCATGTCGCACAACTTTGCCTGCAACTGCTGTCGCGCGCCGATAAATTCGAGCCTTACATTATTACGATGCAGTTCATCAACTTCTCGTTGCAGAGCTTCGACAAATAAGCCCATCAACTTGCTGACTTCCTCGCGTGGCCGGTTCCAGTTCTCACTGCTGAATGCAAACAGTGTCAGGTAATCAACACCACGTTTCGCGGCGACCTCGACAATATTGCGTACCGCCGATACACCCGAACGATGCCCCATATGCCGCGGCAAGCCACGCTTTCGCGCCCACCGGCCATTACCGTCCATGATTACGGCAACATGCTTGGGAATGTTCGGATTTGATGTCATTGAGAGCTGCAATACCCGGGAAGGTTTCTAGACCTCGAGTAACTCAGCTTCCTTGTCGGCCAGTACCTTGTCGATCTCGGCGACATACTTATTGGTGATCGTCTGAATCTCGTCTTCACCGCGACGCTCCTCGTCTTCACCGATCATCTTTTCCTTGAGCAATTCCTTGATATCGCTGATCGCATCGCGCCGAATATTGCGAATTGCGATACGACCACCTTCGGCTTCATTGCGTACTACGCGAATCATGTCCTTGCGGCGTTCCTCGGTCAGCGCCGGCAACGGCACACGGATCAGGTTGCCGGCCGATGCAGGATTCAATCCGAGGTCGGAGGTCATAATTGCCTTCTCGATCACTGACACCATGTTCCTCTCCCACGGAGACACGGTGAGCGTGCGCGAATCCTCGACGCCGACATTGGCAACCTGGTTCAGCGGCACCTGGCTGCCGTAGTACTCAACCGTTATATGATCCAGCAAACTGGTGTGTGCCCGACCTGTACGCAGCTTGGTCAACTCCAGTTTCAGAGCCGCGACGCTCTTTGCCATGCGATCGGCCGCCTGCTTCTTGATTTCATTCAACACAATACTTGCCCCTAATTCATATTTGCTGCTGCCGTCAGGCGGTCACCAGGGTGCCGATTTCCCGACCGGACATGGCTTCGACCAAGGCATTTTCACGCGTGAGATCGAATACCCGCAACGGCAGGCAGTTGTCGCGACACATCACAATTGCTGTCGCGTCCATGACCATCAGTTTGTCAGCAAGCACGGTATCAAAACTCACCGTCTTATAGTGTTTGGCGCGAAGGTTGGTCACCGGGTCCGAATCGTAGACCCCGTTCACCTTGGTGGCCTTGAGCAAAATATCGGCACCAATTTCGATAGCACGCAGGCTTGCCGCCGTGTCAGTCGTGAAAAACGGATTGCCAGTACCGGCCGCCATAATCACCACGCGCCCTTTCTCAAGGTGGCGCACGGCGCGGCGCCGGATATAGTCTTCGCAGACGTCGTGAATCTGCAACGCGGACATGACGCGTGCAAAAACGCCTTTGGACTCGAGCGCATCCTGAATGGCGAGCGCATTCATGACGGTTGCCAGCATGCCCATGTAATCGCCGGTAACGCGGTCCATACCGGCGCGCGCAAGGCCTGCGCCACGAAAGATATTGCCACCACCGATGACGATCGCAATTTCGATGCCGGTCTTCTGCACCGTTGCGATCTCGGCGGCCATGCGTTGAATTACCTGCGGCTCGATTCCGTAGTCCAGGTCACCCATCAATGCTTCGCCGCTAAGCTTTAGCAGGACGCGACGGTACCGGACCGGGGAATCACTCATCAGCAAGCCTTCTCTGTTGTGAAACGACTGCCGGGCGCTTTGGTAACCCCCGGGGCGGCCGTTATTCTAGCGTATTCGCTGTTACTGGTCTCTATTAAATCAATAGCTTAAGCGAGAAACCTCAGCGCGCACCCTTGACCTGGGCCATGACCTCTTCGACAAAATTGTCGACCTTTTTTTCGATGCCTTCGCCAACCTCGAAGCGCACGAACGCGGTCACAGTGGCATTGGCTGCCGCCAGCAGCTTGGCAACGCTGGTATCCGGATCCTTGACGAAGGGCTGGCCCAGCAGGGTTATTTCCTTGAGGAACTTGTTGATCCGGCCGGACACCATCTTTGCGATGATTTCGGCCGGCTTGCCGGAACCCTGCGCCTTCTCCGTCTCGATGCGGCGTTCCGATTCAAGTACCGCCTCAGGCACTCCGGACTCATCGATACACTGCGGATTGCTGGCCGCGACATGCATTGCGAGATCGCGCGCCAATTCCGCGCTGCCACCCTGCAGCGCTACAAGCGTGCCAATGCGGGCGCCGTGCAAGTAGCTGCCGATTACGCCGCTGGATGCGACGCGTGCCATGCGGCGCACGCTGATGTTCTCGCCAACTTTCGCGATCAGTTCCGTGCGGGCGGTTTCGACAGTGTTGCCATCAGCGAGTTTTTGCCCAACCAGCTCGACCACGTCCCTGGCGTCCGACTGCAGCGCAACTGCTGCAACTGCATCGGCGAACGCGACAAAATTTTCGTCTTTCGCAACGAAGTCGGTTTCGGAGTTGATCTCCACAATGACGGCTTCGTTATTGCCCTCCGCCACAACCACCCGGCCTTCGGCAGCAATGCGGCTGGCCTTCTTGTCAGCCTTCGCCTGGCCGGAGATCCGCAACACTTCCGCCGCGGCATCCAGATCCCCGCTCGCCTCAACCAGTGCTTTTTTGCATTCCATCATGCCGGCACCGGTACGCTCACGCAGCTCCTTGACGAGCGCAGCATTAATCGTCATCGCCATCTCCATCCGCTTTCCTGACGGACTTTTTGGCGGTCTTCTTTGTGGTTGTCTTGCCGGCCTTCTTGGTAGTCTTCTTCGCCGGTGCCTCGGGCCTGGCCGCTACTTTCGCCTCGGCAGCATCTTCTGCGTCGACTGGCGCCGCCGCCTCGGCCATATCGATTGCAGGTCGGGCAGCGACTTTCTTCTTGATCGTCGCCTTCTTTGCCGGTTTTTTCTTCCGCCCGGCGGCCTTCTTGACGTTGCCCTCGGAGTCCAGTTCCACGAACTCGTCCTCACCCAGGGCAACTTCAGGCAGCGATGCCTTACCGTCCAGCACCGCATCGGCAATCATGCCGGCGTACAGCTCGATCGCGCGCATCGCGTCGTCATTACCCGGAATGATGTAATCCACGCCCTCCGGCGAACAATTGGTATCAACAATGGCGACTACCGGGATACCGAGCTTGCGTGCTTCCCGAACTGCTATGTCTTCGTGATCAACGTCGACAACAAAAAGGGCGTCGGGCAAAGAGGGCATTTCCTTGATGCCGCCAAGACTGCGCTCAAGCTTTTCCTGCTCGCGACTCAGACCCAGCACTTCCTTCTTGGTGAGGCCTTCAAAACCGCCCTCTTCCGCCATTTTCTCCAGCGTCATCAGTCGCTTCACGGACTGGCGAATGGTCTTGTAGTTCGTCAGCATGCCACCGAGCCAGCGATAGCTGACAAATGGCATGCCGCAGCGCACAGCGTGATTGCGCATCGACTCGCGCGCGGCGCGCTTGGTGCCGACAAACAGGACTTTGCCGCCATCGGCAATCGTCGCTTTGACGAATGCAGCGGCTTCACGAGCCATGGGCAGGCTCTTTTCAAGATTGATGATATGAATCTTGTTACGTTCACCAAAGATGTAGGGTGCCATCTTCGGGTTCCAGTAACGGGTCTGGTGACCAAAATGCACGCCAGCCTCAAGCATCTGGCGCATGGATACGTCTGCCATGTTATTTCTCCGGGTTAGGCCTCCGAACACCCCGACTCGCAACCCCTTTTTTGGTGGGGCACCCAGCGTGACGTGACGGTGTTCGTGTGGATTAATTGCCTCTAGGGCGCGCGCTTTATACCATAGCCGGTCGCTAGCAACAATGGCCTTGCCACTACATAAACCGACCGGGGTCAGAGCCCTTTTTTTCCCAGATATGGGCGTAACCCATATGTGGTAGAAAAAGGGCTCTGACCCCTTTTTGAGCGCACGATGACAGTTACGATCAAAACAGCTGAAGAACAGGACAAAATGCGTGTCGCGGGCCGCCTGGCGGCCGACGTGCTGGACATGATCGGCGCATACGTGCAGGCCGGCGTGACTACCGGGCAGCTGGATACGATCTGTCATGACTATATTGTCGAAGTGCAGAAGGCCGTTCCGGCACCGCTCAACTATCGCGGCTTCCCCAAATCAATCTGTACCTCGGTGAATCACGTGGTCTGCCACGGAATCCCCGGCGAACGCACGCTGAAGAGCGGCGACGTGGTGAATATCGACGTTACGGTAATCAAGGATGGATTTCATGGCGATACCAGCCGCATGTACTTTGTAGGCAAGCCCAGCGTACAGGCGCAGCGCTTGTCGGATGTTTCGTTTGAGGGTATGTGGCTGGGCATTGCGGAGCTCGCCGCAGGCAAACGGCTCGGCGATGTTGGTGCGGCAATTCAGAAGCACGTGGAAAAAAACCGGTTTTCGGTCGTCCGTGAGTACTGCGGCCATGGTATCGGCCGCGTATTTCACGAGGACCCGCAGGTTTTGCACTACGGTTCAGCCGGTACCGGACTTGAGCTCAAGGCAGGTATGACGCTGACCGTGGAACCCATGGTGAATGCCGGCAAGGCGGCGGTAAAACTGCTGCCCGATGGCTGGACCGTGGTCACCAAGGACCACAGTTTGTCGGCACAGTGGGAGCACACCGTGCTGGTGACCGAAACCGGCTACGAGGTACTCACGCTTGGCTCCGCTGATAGATAATTTTAGCTTGATATTTCAATGAGTTATTTAGTCACGAATCGCGCCGAGCTGGACGCTGCCAACGCCGATATTCGAGCCCGATTCCTGGCCGGCGAGTCGGTTGTTGTGCTGGTGCATGAGCGTGCAGCCGTGGTTGACTCGATCGTGACCCAGCTCTGGCAAGAATACGCGCCGGACTGTGTCGGCACGGCTGCCCTGGTCGCGGTCGGCGGCTATGGCCGCGGCGAGCTGCACCCCTATTCCGACGTCGATATTCTTGTACTGCTGCCGAAAAAGTTTTCCGACACCTGCAAGGCGCAACTGTCAAATTTCATCACCGCCTTGTGGGACGTCGGCCTGGAGATCGGCCAAAGCGCCCGCACCGTGGCGCAATGCCATGACGAGGCCAAGGCCGACCTCACGGTGGTCACGACGCTCATGGAGTCGCGCTTGATTACGGGTCCGGCGGAGCTCTATATCGACATGCAGGCAGCGATCGCGGCCGACAGGATCTGGCCGCCCGCGAAATTCTTTGCTGAAAAGCGCAAGGAGCAGATCGAGCGCCATCATCGCTACGACGATTCCGCGTACAAGCTGGAACCCAACGTCAAGAGCAGCCCTGGTGGACTCAGGGATATCCAGATGATTGGCTGGGTGGCGAAGCGTTATTTCGGCGTGGACACACTGGCCGAGCTGGTACAACACCGGTTCCTGACGCCGGGCCAGGTCCGGCGCCTGCACGAAGGCCAGCAGTTCCTGTGGCGCATCCGCTTTGCCCTGCATATCCTGACCGGCCGGCGCGAGGACCGGTTGCTGTTCGATCACCAGATCAACCTGGCGAAAATGCTCGGTTACGAAGATGCTCGCTACACATTGGCGGTCGAACAACTGATGCAGCGCTACTACCGCACCGTGATGGACCTGAGCCGTCTCAACGAAATGTTGTTGCAGCTGTTCGAAGAAGCAATCCTGATGGACCCGTCGGCCGAGCCAGTGCCGCTAAACCAGCGATTCCAGGTGAAGAACGGCTATCTGCAGACGGTCGATGACCGAGTCTTCCGGCGCGATCCATCCGCCTTGCTCGAACTGTTCCTGCTACTGCAGCAAAATCCGGAAATTCGCGGTGTCAGCGCCTATACGGTCGGCCTGATCAAGCGCAATCTGCACCTGATCGATGAAGAGTTCCGGCAGAACCCGCGGAATCATCGCCTGTTCCTTGCCATCCTGCGGGCCCCGGCCGGCGTCACTCACGAACTCAGGCGCATGAATCTTTATGGCGTACTCGGCCTGTACATACCGTCATTCGGCCGGATCGTTGGTCGCATGCAGTACGACCTGTTTCACGCCTATACGGTAGACGAACACACCTTGTTCGTGGTCAGCAACTTGCGCCGCTTTGCCTTGTCGCGTTTCGATCACGAGTATCCGCGCTGCAGCAAGATCATGCAGTCGTTTGAGAAACCGGAAATTGCCTACCTCGGCGGCCTGTTTCACGACATTGCCAAGGGTCGGGGTGGCGATCACTCCGAACTGGGTGCCGTTGACGCGGAGGCGTTTTGCCTTGAACACGGCATGAGTGAATACGACGCTCGCGTCGTTGCCTGGCTGGTACGCAATCATTTGATCCTGTCGACCACCGCACAGAAAAAAGACCTCGGCGACCCGGCCGTAATCGACGAGTTTGCATCGCTGGTCCGCGATCCGCTGCACCTCGATTACCTGTATGTGCTCACGGTCGCCGACGTGCGGGGCACCAATCCGAAGCTGTGGAACTCGTGGAAGTCGACGCTGTTCGGCGACTTGTACGAGTTGACGCAGCGGGCATTACGCCGCGGCCTGGAAAATCCTATGGATCGCGAGCAGCTGATCAGCGAGAAAAAATCCCAGGCGAAGCAGACGCTCGCGGAACGCAAGATGCGCAGCGAGCAAGTCGACGCGGTCTGGAAGTTGTTCAGCGACGGTTACTACCTGCGTCACCGCAGCGATGAAATCGTCTGGCACACGGAACTGCTGGCGCGTGCTGATCGCCAGGGCACCGATAGCCTGGTCGATGTACGCCTGCAGGAGAACGGCGATGGTGTCGAGGCGGTGCTCTACACACCGCGAATACGGCATACGTTTGCGCATGCCACGGCGGTGCTCGACGAATTGGGAATGAATATCGTCGACGCCCGTATCGTGCCGATCGCCGATGGCTACAGCATCGATACCTACATTTTTATGGAGCTGGACAAGCGCATGGAAATAGACGAGGCGCGGCTTAGCAAGATTCGCCGCTCGCTAACGCGCATACTGACCGCAGCCGACGAGAAGACAGCGAAGGTAACTCGCACCGCGCCGCGTCGCCTGCGCATGTTTAACACCAATACCAGCGTGCAATTTGGCAAGAACACACCGGATGGGCGCACCGTAATGAACCTGGTCGCCGCTGACCAGCCAGGGCTTCTGAGCAAGGTTGGGCAGGTCTTTATCGATCTCGGCATCGATATTGACGCTGCTAAAATCATGACCATTGGCGAGCGCGCCGAGGACGTATTTTATATTTGCGACGAAGCCGGCAAACCGCTCGATGAATCCGCAAAAACTCGCCTGCAGAACGCTTTAGTCGATAAACTGGACAATAAATGCAAGACATGATCGATATCATCGAACGCGGTTTTGAGCACGGCGGCCAGATGCCCGATGCGGCGGACGCCGCGAAGCTTCGCGCGGCGGTGCGCGATGCAGTGGCGCTGCTCGATGCCGGCACGGTTCGGGTTGCAGAACCGCAAGCCGATGGCTGGCATGTGAATCAATGGCTTAAGAAAGCCGTGTTACTGAGTTTTCGCCTCACGGACAACGCGGTCATGGCCGGCTCGCACAGCCGGTTTTTCGACAAAGTGCCGCTCAAGTATGCCGACTACACGGCCGCCGATTTCCGACGTGACGGCGTGCGCGTTGTTCCCGATGCCATCGTACGTCGCGGTGCCTTCGTCGCCAAGGATGTGGTGCTGATGCCGAGTTACGTCAACATCGGTGCCCGCGTTGATTCCGGCACCATGGTAGATACCTGGGCCACCGTCGGCAGCTGTGCCCAGATCGGCAAGAACGTGCACCTGTCCGGTGGCGTTGGCATCGGCGGTGTACTGGAACCTGTGCAGGCAGCACCAACAATCATCGAGGACAATTGTTTTATCGGCGCACGCTCGGAAATCGTCGAGGGCGTTATCGTTGAGAAAGGCTCAGTGATCTCAATGGGAGTGTACATCGGCCAGAGCACACGAATTTATGATCGCGACAGCGGCAGCATAAGCTACGGCCGGGTACCGGCGGGGTCGGTGGTGGTATCGGGAAACCTGCCATCCAGGGATGGCAAGTACTCATTGTACTGCGCGGTTATTGTCAAACGCGTGGACGAAAAGACGCGCGCCAAAACCAGCCTCAATGAATTGCTGCGTAATATCGAGCCAGGCTGATTGCATTGCTGACGGTTTACGGCATCAAGAGTTGCGAGACCTGCAGGAACGCGAGGAATTTTTTGCGGGCCAGGAACATCGAGCATAGGTTTCACGATTTACGCGAAGACGGACTCAGTATCCAGATGCTGGAACGCTGGGTGCAGCGCATCGGCTGGCAGCGCCTGCTGAACAAGAACAGCCTGACGTGGCGCAAGATACCCGAGGTCGACCGCAATGAGCTGACGCATGACAAGGCGCTGGCAGTCATGATCGAAAGCCCGACGCTCATCAAGCGCCCGGTACTCGAGGATGATCATTTCATCGCGGTCGGTTTCTCTGAAAAACGCTTCTCGGAGTTCCTGCAAAACCGTTAGAGACTGGTCGCGAATGACGTATTTCTCTCCCTCATGGCTCGCTGACGCTGCGCTTTACTTCGGTCGAAAAACACGTCACTCACGACCAACATCGAATTGGTCAGCAGGTTATCCAATCCGACCGGTGATGTAGTCCTCGGTAAGCCGGTGCCGCGGGTTGGTGAAGATCCTGTTCGTTTCGTCGACTTCGACCAGTGATCCAAGGTGAAAATACGCGACGCGTTGCGATACTCGCGCGGCCTGTTGCATCGAGTGCGTGACGATGACGATTGCATAATCTTCTGACAGCTCGTACATCAGGTCTTCGATGCGGGCGGTAGCGATTGGATCAAGAGCGGAACAAGGTTCGTCCATCAGGATGACATCCGGATCGACCGCGATGGTCCGCGCTATACACAGCCGTTGTTGTTGGCCGCCCGACAGGCCGGTACCCGGTTCGTCGAGCCGGTCAATGACCTCCTTCAACAGGCCGGCTCTTTCCAGGCTGGTATGCACGATATTGTCGAGTTCGGCTCGGTTCGCGGCGAGACCGTGAATGCGCGGCCCGTAGGCAACATTGTCGTAAATACTCTTCGGGAACGGATTCGGTTTCTGGAATACCATGCCGACTCGTGCCCGCAATGCGACCGGATCCAGATCCTTACTATAGATATCTGTACCAGCCAGGCTGATATGACCGGTGACCCTGGCATTTTCGATAGAGTCATTCATGCGATTCAGGCAGCGTAGAAAGGTCGATTTGCCGCAGCCGGACGGACCGATCAAGGCGATGACTTCCTTCGTGCCGATCTCGAGTGACACGTTCTTGATGGCGTGATTGTCGCCGTAGTAGACATTGACATTCTCGGCAACAACGTACGGGTTGGCACTGCGAACATTGCCAACTGTCTTGCCAATGTCGGACGGCTGCTCCGGCAGCGTGTCTTTTGCTTTTGACATTCGATCCGACACTCAGTCCACTCCTACCACTTTTGTTCCATACGCTTGCGCAAGACCACGGCCGCCAGGTTCATCAGCATCAGGAATCCCAGCAGTACCATTATGGCCGCTGAGGTCCGCTCTGCGAAGGCGCGTTCAGGGCTATCGGCCCAAAGGTAAATCTGCACCGGCAGCGCCGTTGCCGGATCTGAAAAGCCACCCGGCACGTCGACGATGAATGCCACCATACCAATCATCAGCAGTGGCGCAGACTCGCCGAGCGCCCTGCTCATACCGATAATCGCTCCGGTCAGCATGCCGGGCAGCGACAGTGGCATCACATGGTGAAATACCACCTGCATTCTGGATGCGCCGAGACCCAGCGCCGCGTCACGTATCGACGGCGGCACCGACTTGATCGCTGCGCGTGAGGCAATGATGATCACCGGCAATGTCAAAAGTGCCAGGACCAGCCCGCCGACCAGCGGCGCGGATCGCGGCAGAGTTGCCCAGTTAATGAACACGGCCAGGCCCAGCAGGCCAAAGACAATCGACGGCACCGCTGCAAGGTTATTGATATTGACTTCGATCAGGTCGGACCAGCGATTGCGTGGCGCAAACTCTTCCAGGTAAATCGCAGCAGCGACGCCGATCGGTAATGCCAGCGCCAGCGTCACCAGCAACATGTAAAAAGAGCCCATCAATGCGCCACGAATACCCGCGAGCTCCGGCTCGCGGGAGTCGCCGTTACTGAAGAAAGCACGATTCCAGCGCAATTCCAGCCGCCCGTCGCGCTGCAACGCGGCTACCCAGGCGAGTTGCGCATCGCTGATCGGTCGCAGTGCAGCGTCGATCGATGCATCAATGTTGCCCTTTCGCAGCATGTCCACACTGGACGAGGCCGGCAGCCAGACACTTTGCACCGAGCCAAGCAAACCTGGGTCCTGCTGCAGCATGTCGCGCAGCTGGTAACCGGCACCGACGCTCAGCAAGCGATTCAGCTCGCGCAACGGGTTGCGGCCGCTGACGTCGGGAAAAAGGTCACGCAATGCGTTTCTCGCCAGCAGGTCAAAATCCGCGTATTGCAGATCGATGCTGCCCTGCGGCGCGATGACCGCGGTGTCGAAGCTTATTTCGAGTCGCAGGAAAGTCTGCCGGAACGCGCTGCTACCTTTGCCGATCAGGTCCGCAAAAAACACCACCAGGAACACGATGCCGACGGTGGTCGCCAGCATTCCACACAAGCGGAACAAACGCTCCTTGCGCCGCCGCCGGGCCAGGCCGGCGCTGACCTTGCCGCGCGTCACCTCACTCATACTGCTCTCGATACTTGCGCACCACGCGCAGCCCCACAACATTGAGGCTCAGGGTTACCGTAAAAAGCATCAGGCCGAGCGCGAACGCGGCCAGGGTTTTGGCGCTGTCGAATTCCTGGTCACCAACCAGCAATGTCACGATCTGCACCGTGACCGTGGTAACTGCTGCAAACGGGTTTGCGGTCAGGTTGGCGGCCAGGCCGGCTGCCATCACCACGATCATGGTTTCGCCGATCGCGCGCGAGATGGCAAGCAGGACCCCGCCGACAATACCCGGCAACGCCGCCGGCAAAATCACCTTGCGCATGGTCTCGGAGCGGGTCGAGCCAAGCCCCAGCGCACCGTCGCGCATGGCACTGGGCACCGCGTTGATAGCGTCATCCGTCAGT
>Ga0224505_10000182_pt1 | contig 47283 bp, 39 predicted proteins | sample SF_Jan12_sed_USG_FD_169102 | JGI IMG/M metagenome (GOLD analysis project Ga0224505, IMG submission 169102) | Sediment microbial communities from San Francisco Bay, California, United States - SF_Jan12_sed_USGS_4_1 | ecosystem: Environmental > Aquatic > Marine > Sediment | place: USA: California...
GCCGCCCACGACCAGCATGCGCCGCGGAAGGTCGAGCTCGAGTGCACCGGTGGAATCGATGATGCGCGGGTCGTCCGGCAGACCGGGCAACCGCAACGACTCGGAACCCGCGGCGATTATGCAGTGCGCGAAGGTGACGCGCTGGCTGACGCCGTCTTCGCCGGTGACGCTGGCGGCATGGGTGCCGGCGAACGCCGCGACGCCGCGGATGACGGTCACCTTGCGCTGCCTGGCCAGCCCCGTGAGGCCCGTCGTCAGGCGCCCGACCACTTTGTTCTTCCAGTCGCGCAGCCTGGCAGCGTCGATCTTCGGCGCGCCGAACTCGATGCCATGCGAGGCCATCGCACGCGCGTCCTCGATGACCTTCGCCGCGTGCAGCAGCGCCTTCGACGGAATGCAGCCGACGTTGAGGCACACGCCGCCGAGCGTCGGCCAGCGCTCGACCAGGGCGACCTTGAGGCCGAGGTCTGCCGCGCGGAACGCCGCGGTGTATCCCCCGGGACCCGCACCGACGACGAGCACGTCGTAATCGAAACTGGCCGGAACGGGCGACGGCGCAGCAGCAGGTTTCGAGCCTGCCGCTGCAGCGGCATTCCCTGCGGGCGCACCGGCTGGCAGCGGCTGAATCGGAATCGTGTCGAGGTACGGTTCGCCACCGAAGGGCTCAGCCTGGCGCGGAGTCGGCCGCGCCGGAGCCGCGGGCGCCGCCACCGGGACCGCGCTGGCGACGACCTGGCCAGGTCCTTCGAGTTCGAGCACGGCCGTGCCCGTCGACACCTTGTCGCCAGGCTGCACGAGGATGCGCGACACCTTGCCGGCGACCATCGCCGGCACGTCCATCGTCGCCTTCTCGCTTTCGAGCGTGAGCAGCGCCTGCTCCTTCTCGACCTGGTCGCCGACCTTGACCAGCACTTCGAGCACGGTGACTTCGCCCGCCGTGCCCAGGTCCGGCAGGCGCACCTCGAACGAGGACGCAGCCGGGGGTCTCGCGCCCGTCATGGAATCGCCCTCAGCAGGCCGTCGACGTCGCTCAGCGCGGCCGCGAGGAACGAGGTGAACCGGACGGCTGCGGCACCGTCGATGACGCGGTGATCGTACGAAAGCGAGAGCGGCATCATCAGGCGCGGCACGAAAACGCCGTCCTTGTAGACCGGCTTGTAGGCCGAACGCGACACGCCGAGGATCGCCACCTCGGGCGCATTGATGATCGGCGTGAAGGCCGTGCCGCCAATGCCGCCCAGGCTCGAGATCGTGAAGCAGCCGCCCTGCATCTCGGCCGCGGAGAGCTTGCCGGCGCGGGCCTTTTCACTGAGATCCGCGAGATCGCGCGCGAGTTCGAAGACGTCCTTGCGGTCGGCATCGCGCACGACGGGCACCACCAGGCCGTTGGGCGTGTCGGCTGCAAAGCCGACGTGCACGTACTTCTTGTAGACGAGTTCGCCGGCGTCGGCGTCGAGCGATGCGCAGAATTGCGGGAACTGCTGCATCGCCTGGACGCAGGCCCGGATCACGAACGCGAGCGGCGTCAGCTTGAGGCCGCGTTCGGTCGCCTGCTGCTTGAGGTTGCCGCGAGCCTGCTCCATCTCGGTGATGTCGGCCTCGTCGAACTGCGTGACGTGCGGCAGGTTGACCCAGCTCGCGTGCAGCCGCGGTCCCGAAATCCGCTGGATCCGCGTGAGCGGCTTGCGCTCGACCGGTCCGAAGGCCGCGAAGTCGACGACAGGCACGCGGGGCAGCGCCGCAGCGCCCGGGGTGGCGGCACCACCGGACGACAGGATGCGCTTGACGTAGGCCTTCACGTCGACGTCGGTGATGCGGCCCTTCTCGCCCGAGCCCTGTACCCTGGTGAGATCGACGCCCAGTTCACGCGCGAGCTTGCGGATCGCAGGACTCGCGTGCGCGCGAGCGAACCCGGGCTCGTCGATCGTGCCCGCGCTCGCCGTGACTCCGTCCCGTGCCTGCGGCGCCGCAGGCTGGGGTGGGGGCTCGCGCTCCCGGCTCTCGCCTGCGCTGCGCGCGACCTCTCTCGCTGGAGTTGGGGCTGGCGCTGCAACGGCAGTTTGAGCCGGAGCGGATGCGGCGGCAGGAGCGGCCGACGCAGCAGCCTCGACCACCGCGATGACGTCGCCCTGCGACACGCGCGCGCCGCGTTTCACTTTCAGTTCCTTGATCAGGCCCGCGGTCGTGGACGGAACGTCCATCGTCGCCTTCTCGGTCTCGAGCGTGATCAGCGTGCCTTCCACGCCGATGCTGTCGCCCGGCTTCACCGCGACTTCGATGACTTCCACGTCCTTGTAGTTGCCGATGTCCGGGACGCGGACTTCGATGAGCACGTTGCCTGCCACTTCGCTCACCCCGCGCTCAGACCGTCACCGGGTTCGGCTTCTCGGGATCGATCCCGAACGTCTCGATCGCGCTCACGACCGTGGCGCGGTCCAGCTTGCCCTCGTCCGCCAGCGACTTGAGCGCCGCCAGCACGACGTAGCGGTAGTCGACCTCGAAGAAGCCGCGCAGGGCGGCGCGCGAATCGCTGCGGCCGTAGCCGTCCGTGCCGAGCACGTGGAACCTGCCCGGCACCCACTGGCGGACCTGGTCGGGCACGATCCGCATGTAGTCGGTCGCGGCGACGAACGGACCCTGCTGCCCGCTCAGCATCTCCTGCACGTAGGGCACGCGCGGCGGCTGGTCGGGATGCAGCAGGTTCCAGCGCTCGGCGTCGAGCGCTTCGCGCCGCAGCTCGGAGAAGCTCGTCACGCTGAAGACGTCGGCGGGAACGCCGAAGTCCTGCTCCAGCACCTCGGCGGCCCTGACGACTTCGCGCAGGATCGTGCCGGAGCCAAGCAGGTTCGCACGCACCTTGCCCTTGCCGCCGCGCTTGAGCAGGTACATGCCCTTGAGGATGCCCGTCTCGGCGCCCTGCGGCAGCGCCGGCTGCACGTAGTTCTCGTTCATGCAGGTGATGTAATAGAAGATCGACTCGCGCTCCGTGTACATGCGGCGCAGGCCGTCCCATACGATCACCGCGAGCTCGTAGGCATACGCGGGATCGTAGGCGACACAGTTCGGGATGGTCGTCGCGACCAGCTGGCTGTGGCCGTCCTGGTGCTGCAGTCCTTCGCCTGCCAGCGTCGTGCGGCCTGCCGTCGCCCCCAGCAGGAAGCCACGCGCCTGCATGTCGCCCGCGGCCCAGGCGAAGTCGCCGACGCGCTGGAAGCCGAACATCGAGTAGTAGATGTAGAACGGCACCATGTTGACGCCATGGTTCGCGTAGGCCGTGCCCGCTGCGATCCAGCTGCACATCGCGCCACCTTCGTTGATGCCTTCCTCGAGGATCTGGCCCTTCTTGTCCTCGCGGTAGTACAGCAGCTGGTCGGCATCCTGCGGCGTGTAGAGCTGGCCCATCGACGAGTAGATGCCGATCTGGCGGAACATGCCTTCCATGCCGAAGGTGCGCGCCTCGTCTGGCACGATCGGCACGACGTGCGGCCCGATCTCCTTGTCCTTGAGCAGGATGCCGAGCAGGCGCACGAACGCCATCGTCGTCGAGATCTCGCGCTCACCGGACGATTCGAGCAGCGGCTTGAACGCTTCGAGCGGCGGTGTCCTGAGCGGCGGTGCGCGATCGCTGCGCTGCGGCAGGTAGCCGCCGAGCGACCTGCGCTGCCCCTGCAGGTACCTGAGTTCTTCGCTGTTCTCCGCCGGCCGGAAGTACGGCAGGCTCGCGATGTCCTGGTCCGACACCGGGATGTTGAAGCGGTCGCGAAACTCGCGCAGCGCCGCGTCGTCGAGCTTCTTCTGCTGGTGCGTGATGTTCTGCGCTTCGCCGCCGGTCTGGCCGAGGCCGAACCCCTTCACCGTCTTGGCGAGGATGACCGTCGGCTGTCCCGTGTGCTGGATGGCCGCCTGGTAGGCGTTGAAGACCTTGCGCGCGTCGTGACCGCCGCGGTTCAGGTGCCAGATGTCCTCGTCGGACATGTTGGCGACCATCTCCTTCAGTTCCGGGTACTTGCCGAAGAAATTCTCGCGCGTGTACGCCCCGCCCTTCGCCTTGAAGTTCTGGTATTCGCCGTCGACGCATTCCATCATCAGCCGGCGCAGCAGGCCCTTGGTGTCCTGCTGCAACAGCGGATCCCAGCGCGAACCCCACACCACCTTGATGACGTTCCAGCCCGCGCCGAGAAAGGCGGCTTCGAGTTCCTGGATGATCTTGCCGTTGCCGCGCACCGGCCCGTCGAGCCGCTGCAGGTTGCAGTTGATGACGAAGACCAGGTTGTCGAGCTTCTCGCGCACGGGCATGGTGATCGCGCCGAGCGACTCCGGTTCGTCCATTTCGCCGTCGCCGAGGAAAGCCCAGACCTTGCGATCGCTCGCCGGCACGATCCCGCGGTGCTCGAGGTAGCGCACGAACCGCGCCTGGTAGATCGCCATCATCGGGCCGAGGCCCATCGACACGGTCGGAAACTGCCAGAAGTCCGGCATCAGCCACGGGTGGGGATACGACGACAGGCCGCCGCCCACTTCCTCGCGGAAGCGGTTCAACTGGTCCTCCGTGAGTCGGCCTTCGAGGTAGGCGCGCGCGTAGATGCCGGGCGCCGAGTGGCCCTGGATGAAGACCATGTCGCCGGGATGCTGCTCGCTCGGGGCACGCCAGAAGTGGTTGAAACCGACTTCATAAAGCGTCGCCGCCGAAGCATAGCTCGCGAGGTGGCCGCCGTACTCCGAACTCTGGCGGTTCGCCTGCACGACCATCGCCATCGCGTTCCAGCGCAAGTACGCCTCGATGCGGCGTTCGAGCGCCCGATCACCCGGATACTCGAGTTCCTGACCGGTCGAGATGGTGTTGACGTAGGCCGTGTTCGGCTTGAACGGCAGGTACGCACCGGAACGGCGCGTGAAATCGATGATGCGCTCGAGCAGGTAGTGTGCCCGCCCGGATCCCTGCGTCTTCAGCACGGAATCGATGGATTCGAGCCATTCGCGCGTCTCGGCAGGATCGGCGTCGTCGATCTTGGACGTTTCGAACATCAGTTTAATGTCTCCATCCGTGTCGAAAACGCGGCGCCGGCCGGCGGGTGGTAATGATTTGCCCGGCACGGCCTGTTAGCATGCCGCCGCGCCGGAGCGCGCGTAATCGGCTCGCGCGCTGCACGCAGACTGCGTCCGGCAATGATCCGGTCCGGGCCGATCAGGGTCAAGGTTTTCCCCATGCAAAAAGTGATTCCGCCCGAGCTGAGGATCGACGTGACGGCGAAGCCGCTCGTCCTGTCTGGCGCGGCGCTGTCGCGTGCCGACGGCGCGGTCGTCCTGCTCGAAAAGACGGCCAGCCCGGGTAAAGCGCTCCAGAAGCTGCCACAGGCAGCCATGTGGCGAAAACTGCTGCGGGCGCATCAGCGCAGCGGCCAGGAATCGCCGATCCTCGTGACGCGGCTGCCCAATCGCAGCCAGACGCTGGTCGCGGTCGGATTCGTGAAACCGGGCGCTTCCGGATTCGAACGCCTCGAACTCGCGGGCAAGCTCGCCAAGGAAGTGCTGCAGCCTGGCGTTGCGCGCCTGCAGCTGCATGCAAACGAATTCACCGCCCCAGGTGAGCGGGCGGCTGCGCTCGAAGCCGTGCTGAGCGCGGTGCTCGCGCACGCGGCACCGATGCCGGAGCAGAAATCGAAGCCTGCCGTCGCGCACGACCTGTCGCACGTCGACATCGCGGATCGGGCATCGCCGCTGTACGACCGCAGCCGCGCCATGGCAGCGGGCAACCACCTCGCACGCTGGCTTGCCGCCCTGCCGCCCAATGTGCTCGGCTCGATTGCGTATCGTGCGGCGCTGCAGGAACTCGCGCGCCGCGAAGGCTGGTCGTTCAAGTTCTACGGCATCCCCCAGCTCGAGAAGATCGGCGCCGGCGCGTTCCTCGCCGTGGCCCGTGCCAATCCTCATCGGGGCGCGGGCGTCGTGCGTCTCACCTACAAGCCGAAACGCACGCGCCGGGGCGCGGCCGGGATTGCGCTCGTCGGCAAGGGCATCTGCTTCGACACCGGCGGCATCAACCTCAAGCCGCATCGGGGCATGTACACGATGCACGGCGACATGCAGGGCAGCTCCGTCGCGGTCGGCACGCTGCTCGCGCTGACACGGCTGGCGGCCTCTTATCCGATCGACTGCTGGCTCGCGATCACCGAGAACGAGATCGGTCCGAACGCGTTCCGCCCGCAGGAAGTCGTGCGCGCGCTCAATGGCGTGACCATCCAGGTCGTGCACAGCGACGCCGAGGGCCGCATGGTGCTGGCGGATACGCTGACGCTCGCCTCGCGCGAAAAGCCGCGCTTCGTGCTCGATTTCGCGACGCTGACCGGCGCCTGCGTCAACGCCCTGACCGACCGCTACGCCGGCGCGTTCACCAATCGCGCGGGCCTGCATGACTGGCTGCAGCAGACGGGACGCCACAGCGGTGAGCGCGTCTGGTGCTTCCCGATGGACGAAGATTTCGACAAGGAGCTCGAGTGCCCCGGCGCCGACGTCCTGCAGTGCACGCTCGACAGCAAGGGTGACCACATCCTGGCGTCGCGCTTCCTCAGCAGGTTCGTCGAGGCGTCGGTGCCGTGGGTGCACTTCGACCTCGCCCCGTCCGAACGCAAAGGCGGCCTCGCCCACGTGCCGACCGAGATGACGGGCTTTGGCGTGCGCTATGCCGTGCACCTGCTGGGCGATGCCGACGCACTCGACGCGCAGTTGCGGTCCCTGGCGTGAACCCCACCCCGCAGACGCTGACGTTACGCCGGCCCGACGACTGGCACCTGCACGTGCGCGACGGCGCGCAGCTGGCGGCCGTGGTGCCCTTCACCGCAAGGCAATTCCGCCGCGCGCTGGTGATGCCGAACCTGCAGCCGCCGACGACGACCACGGACGCGCTCGCGGCGTATCGCGCGCGCATCGTGGCCGCCGTCCCGGCCGGCCTCGCTTTCGAGCCGCAGATGACGCTGTACCTGACCGACAGCACCTCGCCCGACGAGATCCGCAAGGCGCAAGCCAGCGGCTTCGTCGTCGGCGCAAAGCTCTACCCCGCGGGGGCCACGACGCATTCCGATGCCGGCGTCACCTCGATAGAGAAGGTGTGGCCCGCGCTCGAAGCGATGGCCGAGCACGGCCTCGTGCTGCAGGTGCACGGCGAAGTCACCGAGCGCGGCGTCGATGTCTTCGACCGCGAGCACGTCTTCATCGACCGCGTGCTGAGCCGCATCGTCGAACGCGTGCCGCGCCTGAAGGTAGTGTTCGAGCACATCACGACGCGCATCGCCGCGGAGTTCGTGCAAGGCGCCCGCCCGGGCGTCGCCGCCACGATCACGCCGCAACACCTGTTGTTGAACCGCAACGCGCTGTTCGAAGGCGGCATCCGCCCGCACCACTACTGCCTGCCGGTGCTGAAGCGCGAGCAGGATCGCGCGGCCTTGCTCGAAGCGGCGACCAGCGACGACCCGCGCTTCTTCCTTGGTACCGACAGCGCGCCGCACGCCCGGCACGCCAAGGAAGCCGCCTGTGGCTGCGCCGGCATATTCTCGGCTCACGCGGCCATCGAGTTGTATGCCGAGGCCTTCGAGGGCGCTGGCCGCCTAGACCGCCTCGAGGCGTTCGCCTCCGAGCGCGGAGCCGATTTCTACGGCGTGCCCCGCAATGCAGGCACCCTCACCCTGCGCAAGGAATCCTGGCGCGTGCCGGACAGCTACTCGTTCGGGCCTGCAGGCGACCGGCTGGTTCCTTTCCGCGCCGGCGCCACGCTCGCGTGGCGCATGATGGACCCGGCATGACCGAGGACTTCGAATCGTACGAGCTCGCCGAACCGCGCATCGCCGACCGGTTCCGCGGCTTCCTGCCGGTCGTGATCGACGTCGAGACGGGTGGCTTCAACCACCAGACCGACGCGCTGCTCGAGATCGCCGCGGTGATGATAGAAATGACGCCGATGGGGGAACTGCGGCCCGGCGTGACGCACCGCTTCCACGTGCAGCCGTTCCATGGCTCGCGCATGGATCCGGCATCGCTCGCCGTGAACGGCATCGATCCGCATCACCCCCTGCGGCCGGCACTGCCCGAGAAGGAGGTGCTGACGCAGCTGTTTCGCGAAATCCGCAAGGAAGTCCGCGAGCGTGAGTGCACGCGCGCCGTGCTCGTCGGGCACAACGCTTCGTTCGACCTCAATTTCCTGAATGCGGCGATAGCGCGCACGGACATCAAGCGCAACCCGTTCCACCCGTTCTCGAGCTTCGACACGGCGACGCTCGCCGGCGTCGCATTCGGCCAGACGGTGCTGTCACGGGCGATCGTGGCCGCAGGCCTCGAGTGGGATCCGGATGCCGCGCATTCGGCGATCTACGATGCCGAGCGCACGGCTGCGCTGTTCTGCATCATCTGCAACAAGTTCCGCAGCCTGTACGAAGATGCTTGCGAGCGCGCGCCGCAGCTCACCCAGCGTGAGCCGCCCCAGGCAGACGAGGGGACAGCGTAGGGGCAAGGCCCGCCCGCGGGATCAACCAGCGCGGGCGGCACGGGCGCGCACGACTCAGGCCGGCTTCACCGTGGCGCCGGCTTCGGTCAGCACCTGCTGCAACTCGCCCTTCTGGAACATCTCCGTGAGGATGTCCGAACCGCCGAGCAGCTCGCCCTTCACGTAGACCTGCGGGTACGTGGGCCAGTTCGAGTAGCGCTTGAGCGCCTCGCGCAGCTCCGGGTCTTCGAAGATGTTCACGTAGGCGAACTCCGCGCCGCACGCTTCGAGCGTGCGCACGGCCGAGGCGGAGAAACCGCACTGCGGAAAGTCGGGCGTGCCCTTCATGTAGAGCACGACCGGGTTCGACTTGAGCTGTTCCTGGATCCGCTGAGTAACGTCCACGTCCTCACCTCTCGGCCGCAAGACGCAGCCAGTTGTCCGGCGAGCGCCGGCCTTGCCAATGACATCAGAACGCAGCCGGCGTCCCGTTCGCCTCGAACTCGATCAGTTCGCCGGGACGGGACTTGCCGTTGCGGCCTCCTGCTGACGGACACGCTCCAGGCGCGCAACGACCTGCCACTGCTCGGCAGCGCTCATCCGGCCCCACCGTGCGATCTCATCCAGCGTGCGCCCGCACCCGATGCAAGTCCGGGCGGTATCGAGCACGCAGATGTTCAAACACGGTGAAGCTGGTGCAACCTGGGTCATGAAGCCTCCTGCGCCTGCCGCGCAGGACATTGAATTATGGGGTGCCGTCGCCTATTCTTCAAACCCATTCCATGGGTCGGGGCAATCCAACCCCCGGTATCACAAAGATTTTTTCCGGGAGGAATATTCAGCCATGAATCCATTGACCACGGTTCGCGGCGCGCTGACGACTGGTTTCGTCGCGGCCATCGTGCTCTCGCTGCTGATCTCGCCCACCACTTTCCATGAGCTGGGCCTCGCCCGCTGGCTGCACATCCTGGCCGGCATCACCTGGATCGGCCTGCTCTACTATTTCAACCTGGTGCAGATTCCCGGCCTGGCCGCTGCCGCAGCGGACAAGGGCGGCCCTGGAGGCGCCGGCATCAGCAAGTACATCGCCCCGGTCGCGCTGTTCTGGTTCCGCTGGACGGCGCTGGCCACGTGGCTCACGGGCGCCTGGTACCTCGCGCGCTCGGGTAACTTCCTGGGCTCGTTCGCGCTCGGGATGCTGAGCGACCCGGTCAACTACTACCAGCTGGTCATCGGCATCGGTGCCTGGCTCGGCACCATCATGCTGTTCAACGTCTGGGTGCTGATCTGGCCGAACCAGAAGAAGGTGCTCGGCATCGTGGCCGCGACGGACGAGGAAAAGGCCGCCGCGCGCAAGACTGCCATGCTCGCTTCGCGCACCAACTTCGTGCTGTCGATCCCGATGCTGCTGTGCATGGGTTCGGCGACGCACGGCCTGCCGTTCTGATCAAGATCGCCACCACGCACACGCCCCGCTCCCACGACCCGAACGCGGCGATCGTCCTGCCCGCGGATCTCCGCGAGACCGTCGCCGCCGCGCTCAAGGAAGACGTCGGTAGCGGCGATCTCACCGCGGCGCTGGTGCCGGCCGGCCGCCTGGGGCGGGCAAAGGTGATCACACGGGAAGCGGCGGTGGTCGCGGGCCGGCCGTACGTCGACGAAGTGTTCCGCCAGGTTGACCCCGCGGTCGTCGTCGAATGGCAGGTGACTGACGGCGACGCCGTCGAGCCCGACCAGCTGCTGTATCGGTTGTCCGGTCCGGCGCGCTCGCTGCTGACCGGCGAACGGACCGCGCTCAATTTCCTGCAGGTGCTGTCGGCGACGGCAACCGCCACGCGGCGCTACGCCGACGTCCTGCGCGGATTACCGTGCCGCGTGCTCGATACACGCAAGACGTTGCCGTGCCTGCGCAACGCGCAGAAGTACGCCGTGCGCTGCGGCGGCGGCGTCAACCACCGCGTGGGCCTGTATGACGGCATCCTGGTGAAGGAGAACCACATCCTCGCGGCCGGATCGATCGGCGCCGCGGTGGCGGCGGCCAGGGCCTCGCCCGCGAAGGTGATGATCGAAGTGGAAGTCGAGTCGCTCGATGAACTGCGCCAGGCGCTCGATGCCGGCGCCGACATGGCGCTGCTCGACGAGTTCTCGCTCGCTGACCTGCGGGCCGCTGTCGCGCTCAACCGCTCGCATCCGCACGGACCGATCAAGCTCGAGGCGTCCGGGGGCGTCACGCTCGAGACGCTGCGGGCGGTCGGCGAGACTGGCGTGGATTTCATCTCGGTCGGTTCGCTGACGAAGCACGTGCGGGCCGTCGACCTGTCGATGCGGTTCGAGTACGCGGATTAGGCGGGCACTTCGCGTCGAGCGCCGGGACAGCAATGGCGGGTGGTTCCGTAGTCCTTCCGGCGAGCGGAAAGGCAGACACGCTCGCCGGAAGGACTACGGAACCACCCGCTTGCGATCCGGCGCCTGAGCAAGTTTTCGCCAGGGCGCGAAAACCTGCACGGCGCATGCCGCGGCGACGGCCCGAAGGGGCGTCGGCACGCGCTACGACCACGAACTACGCCGTCCTGCGGGCCCAGCCTGCACCGTTGCGAACGCTTCGCATTCGGTGGTTCCAGACCGCTCCGGACGGCAATCCCGCTACACTCCGACCCAGCGGGAGCACGACGGTGACCGGCACGCAAGGACACCGGGAGAACGAGGGCCTATGGGCCAAGCTGCGCGGCCGCAAGGTCGTGCAGTGGGGCATCGCTTATGCCGCGGGCTCGTGGGCGGTGCTGCAGGGAATCGGTTTCCTGGCGGACACGTTCGACTGGACGCGCCACATCCAGCAGTTGGCGACAATCGCGCTCCTCGCCGGCCTTCCCATCGTGCTCGTCCTTGCCTGGTATCACGGAGACCGCGGCCAGCAGCGTGTCACCGGCGCCGAACTCGCGGTCCTCGCGCTGCTCCTGTTGCTGGGCAGCGGCGTGCTTTGGTTCTACGGGCAGCGCAGCCAGCCGACGCAGGACACCGCTGCCAGGCCCCCGGCCATGCCAGTCGCGCCCGACGACCGGCGCTCGATTGCCGTCCTTCCGTTCGAGAACCGCAGCAGGCTGGAGGATGACGCGTTCTTCGTCGCCGGCATCCACGACGACATTCTCACCCAGCTCTCCAAGGTGAGCGCGCTCAAGGTGATCTCGCGCACCTCCGTCGAGCAGTTCCAGGAAACCAGGCTGCCGACGAAGGCCATCGCCGAGCAACTCGGCGTCACGAACATCCTGGAAGGCGGCGTACAACGCGCGGGCGAGCGAGTGCGGATCAACGTGCAGCTGATCGATGCAGCGACCGACACTCACCTGTGGGCGGAGTCGTACGACCGCGAGCTCACGGCCGCCAACATTTTTGCGATCCAGAGCGAGGTCGCCGCCGCGATTGCGGAAGCGCTGAAGGCTGCGCTGACGCCGGCCGAGCTCACGAGAGCGAGCACAATTCCGACGCGGAACCTGCAGGCCTGGGAAGCCTATCAGCTCGGCAGGCAACGCATGGCCAGTCGGACCAGCGCGGGACTGGCCGACTCGGAGGAGTTCATGCGGGAGGCGATCGACCTCGACCAGAACTTTGCGCTCGCCTACGTCGGACTGGCGGACGTACTGATGCTGCGACAGATGTATGGCGGTGCGCCGCGCGAGACCGGCGTTGCCAGCGCCGAGCAGACGGTGAGCAGGGCGCTGGAACTGGATCCGGGCCTCGCGGAGGCGTGGGCAACCTCCGCGCTCATCCAGGCCGACAAGCGGCAGGTGGAGCGCGCCGAGCAGATGTTCCGCCGCGCGATCGCCCTGAATCCGAACTACGCCACCGCTTACCAGTGGTTCAGTGACTTGCTGGGACAACTCGGACGTCGCGCAGAGGCGCTGCAGTATGCGCAGCGGGCGCTGGAACTGGATCCACTGTCCGCCATCATCAACGTCAACCTCGCGGAGCAGCTGGTGTACGCCGGACGCTTCCGCGACGCCGCTGCCCGCTACCGCAAGGCCATCGAGATCGATGCCTCGATGCCCGTCGCATACGCTTCAATCGGGATCTTGACGGCGTATGCGCTGAAGCGTCCGGCGGACGCGGTCCCTCTCGTCGAGAAGGCGATTGAGCTCGATCCGGGCAATCCGAGTCACGTCTGCTCGCTCGTGCAGATCTACCGGGATCTTGACGATGTTGAACTGGCGGATCGGGCAACCGAGCGGGCCATGACACGCTGGCCCGATTATCCCTGCGTGCGCAGCGCCGCCGCTGCCGGGCACCTCTACAGGGGCGACCTGGCAGCAGCGCTGATGGGCACGCAAGGGGAGTTCGATCCGGGCATGGCGCTCTACGTGTCTTCCCTGGCAGGCCTCGAAGAGGGCGAGTACGAGTCGGCGCTGGCCAGGTACAGGAGAGCCCATCCGGAACTCTTCCGCAAGGGGCCACCTGCTGTCGACGCGTCGAACTGGCGCGTGGCCATCGAGGTCGTGCCCCTGCTGCAGGCGGCCGGGCACGGCGACCGGGCCAGGATGCTGCTCGATGGCAGTGCGGCGACGTTTCGCGACCTTCCGCGCCTGGGTCTCAAGGGCTACGGAGTGTCAGACGCACAGGTTTCCGCCCTGCGTGGCCGGAAGGGCGAAGCTCTCGCCCAGTTGCGCACGGCGGAACAGGCGGGTTGGCGCGGCCCTTACTGGCGCTGGTGGCTGAGTCGGGATCCGGCCCTCGCTTCGATCCGCAATGAGCCCGAGTTCAAGGCTGTGTTCGCCGCAATCGAGCGCGATATGGCGAGGCAGCGTGCCGAGTTCGCAGCGCGCCCCAGGGACGCGCCGCTGGAGCTCAGCGCGTCGGATTGACGTCAAGGAACCTTGCGAAGGTCGGGAGCCTCGCAACCGCGAAAGCCGGCGACAGCTACAATTGGAGCAGCAGATCCGGCCGGAGACGCCATGGACAGTGCGGGCACGATATGGGCCGAATTGCGGCGCAGGAAAGTCGTCCGCGTGGCGGCGACTTACGGCGTCGCAGCCTGGCTGGTGATACAGGTGGCGGAAACGGTGTTCGAGCCGTTGTTGCTGCCGACCTGGGCGCTGACGCTGGTCGTCGTGCTGGCGATACTCGGCTTTCCGGTCGCCATCGCGCTTGCATGGGCATTCGAAATCACGCTGGCGGGAGTGCGCAAGGACCCGGGGATGGTGAAGCCCCCCGCGAATGAGCCCGCTGCAGCGGCTCTACCCACCGCGGAAGCGACGACCTCGCCGCCGCACGCATCGGTCGCGGTGCTGCCTTTCGTGGACATGAGCGAGGCCCACGATCAGGGGTATTTCTGCGATGGCGTGGCCGAGGAGATCCTCAACAGCCTGGCCCAGGTCCGCGGGCTGAGCGTGGCGGCCAGGACCTCGTCGTTCCAGTTCAAGGGCCAGTCCGGTGACATCGCCGACATTGCGCGCCGCCTCAACGTGGCCGCGGTGCTCGAGGGCAGCGTACGCAAGTCCGGCGAGCGGCTGCGGGTGACCGCCCAGCTGGTCGCTGCGAAGGATGGTTTCCACCTCTGGTCGGAGCGCTTCGACGTCGATGCCGTCGATGTCTTCGCCGTGCAGGAGAGGATCGCGGCCAGCATCGCCAGCGCATTGCGCGTCTCGCTTGATCCCGAAGACCGCGCACTGATGCTGCGCGGCCAGACTCGCAGCCTCGAGGCCTACGACTACTACCTGCGCGGGCTGTCGTATTTCCATGCCTTCAGTTGGCGGACCATGGAATATGCGCGGCAGATGTTCCTGAAGGCGATCGAGCTTGACGCAGGGTTCGGGCGTGCCTGGGCAGGGCTCGCATACGCTGCAGGCTACATCTACCTGTATCGGCAGGCGGACGAAAGCTACCGGCAGGAAGCGCTCGACGCGAGCGCGCGTGCGCTCGAGTGCTGCGACACGTCCGAGGGGCACACGGCGCGCGGCGTAGCGCTGTGGCTGAGCAAGGACTACGAGCCCGCAGTGGCCGAGTTCCGCAGGGCACTCGATATCAATCCCGGCCAGTATGAGGCACTCTGGCTGTACGGCCGGCTCGCCCACGAGCGCGGTGATTACGCGAAGGCTGCCGAGTTGTGGCAGCGTGCCGCGACCCTGAACGGTGACGATTACCAGGCGGCAATGCTGCTGCCGCAGGTGTTCATGGCCCTGCAGCAACCCGACCACGCGCGCGAGTGGGAAGAGCGCGGGCTCGCGCGGGCGCTGCGCCACCTGGATCGCCACCCGGATGATGTGCGGGCGATCTACATGTCGGCGGTTGCGTACGCGGAACTCGGGCAGCCCGAGCAAGCGCGCAAAGCCGCGGAACGGGCGCTGCGGCTCGAGCCGGACGACGGCATCGTGGCTTACAACCTCGCGTGCATGTACGCCACGCTCGATGAGCCCGATACGGCTGTCGAACTGCTCGAGCGTGCCATGCTCGGCGGCCGGATCAACTCGGCCTGGCTCGAGCACGACGCGACCCTGGCGCCGCTGAAGGGCCATCCTCGCTTCGAAGTCCTGCTGGCACGATTGAAGAGTCAGGCCATGGCCAGATGACGGTCACGCCGCCCTCATGATCGCGGCGTACACTGGACCGCAAGCGGAATCGCAGCAAGCTAGGAACCTACCATCGTGCATGCGCCAGGAGCTGCAGCGTTCGCTGCCGCCGTCGCCGTGCTCACGAGTTCAACCGCCATGGCCATCGAGGAACCCGGCTTCAAGGTGCTCGAGAAGGACGGCAGTTTCGAACTCCGCGAGTACGCGCCGTACGTCGTCGCCGAAACACGCGTCGAAGCCGCCTTCGAGGACGCCGGCAGCATCGCCTTCCAGCGTCTGTTCAGCTACATCAGCGGCAACAACGTCGCGCAGCGGGAGATCGCGATGACGGCGCCGGTGACGCAGTCGCGCGGCGAGAAGATCGCAATGACGGCGCCGGTCTCGCAGGTCGCCGATGGCCGCGCCTTCCTGGTCGCCTTCACGCTGCCGGCTGCCTACACGCTCGAGACTGCGCCGAGGCCGCAGGATCCCACCGTCCAGATCCGCGCAGTCCCGGCGCAGCTCATCGCCTGCTGGCGCTACTCCGGTCGCTGGACCGCAGGCAACTATCGCGAGAACGAAGTGCTGTTGCGAGGGCGCATCAGGGAGCGGGGACTGATCGCTCGCGGCGAGCCCGTGCTCGCCCGCTACAACCCGCCCTTCACGCCCTGGTTCATGCGCCGCAACGAAGTGCTGATACCGGTCGCCCGGCCACCTGCGCACTGACCGCTGCCGAATCCACGGATCGATGGCGTTGGGTTGCGCGCACCCCCCCCACCTTTGGCGCTACGGATCCGGCTGCCCCCGCGTGCTCAAGGTCGCTGCGGACGCATGAGTAACCGTCTCGTGCCTGGCCGTCCCTTGCGCCGTGCGTAGTCTTCGGTCACGAAGACGAAGCTCAGGCGCGGCCCGTCAGCTGCCGATTCCTTGCTTCTTCCGGCGGGCGTCTCTGCCTTTCCGCCCGCCGGAAGAAGCAAGGAATCGGCAGCCTTCCCAGGCCACAGCCCTGCGATCTTCTGCCGGATCCGAGAACGCCGTCAGGCGCACAAACCGCGCCAGGTGCGACGGCAATCAGCTGTTCACGGCGATCTTGAGGATGCGCGTGGGCACCGAGATGCCGTAGCCCTGCGCGTAGTCGACGCCGAGCGACCTGAGCATGTTGATGATCTCTTCGTTCTCGGCGAACTCCGCGATCGTCTGCTTGCCCGTCAGGTGCCCGATCTCGTTGATCGACCGCACCATTTCCCGGTCGATCGGGTCGCGCAGGATTTCCTTGACGAAGCTGCCGTCGATCTTGAGGTAGTCCACGGGGAAGTGCTTCAGGTAACCGAACGACGACAGGCCCGTGCCGAAGTCGTCCAGCGCGAACTTGCAGCCCTGCTCTTCCTTGAGGGCCGCGATGAAGCGGTTGGCCTGCGAGAAGCTGGCGATCGCCGCGGTCTCCGTGATCTCGAAGCAGATCTTGGTGCCGTCGATGCCGCTGTTCTTCAGGAGCTTCTGCACGAACGGCAGGAATTCCGCGTCGCCCAGGCTCTGGCCCGAGAGGTTGATCGAGCACAGCGCGAGACGCTCGCGCTCGTCGGCCTCGGAGACCAGCCAGCGCAGCGCGTGCTCGACCACCCAGCGGTCGATCTGCGGCGTGATGCCGTAGCGTTCGGCCGCGTTGATGAAGTTGTCGGGCGAGACGATCTTGCCGGTCTCGTCCCGCATGCGCAGCAGCAGCTCGTAGTGCGCGCCCGGTTCGTGCTTCTGCAGCGGCTGGATCGTCATCCGGAACAGCTCGAAGCGCGACTCCTCGAGCGCGTTGTTGATGCGCGCGGCCCACTGCATCTCGCGGCGGCGGCGCATGAGGTCGATGTCGTTGTCCTGGAAGCTGAAGACGCGGTTGCGTCCGCCCTCCTTCGCCGCCTGGCAGGCGCTGTCGGCCGACGACAGCACCGTTGCCACGTCTTCGCTGTCGCCCGTGATCGGGACCACGCCGATGCTGCAGCCGAGGCGGAACGTGCGATCCTCCCAGACGAACTTGTAGTTGCGCATGGTCTCGCGCAGCTGCTCGGCCATCACCAGCGCGTCGTCGAGCGAGCAGCTCTCGAGCAGCACGCCGAACTCGTCGCCGCCCAGCCGCGCGAGCGTGTCGCGCCAGCGGATCTTGGTCTTGAGCAGCGCGCCCACCTGCCCGAGCAGCGCGTCGCCCGCGCTGTGGCCGCAGGTGTCGTTGATGATCTTGAACTGGTCGACGTCGAGGTGGCACAGCGCGTACTGCGTTTCGCGCGCCTTGGCGCTGCGCAGCGAACGCTCGAGGCGGGCCTCGAACTCGCGGCGGTTGACCAGGCCGGTCAGGATGTCGTGACTCGCGTGGTACGAAAGCTTGCGGTTGAGCTCGCGGCTCTCGCTCACGTCGTGGAACACCAGCACGCCACCGCAGACCGCGCCCGATCCGTCGCGGATCGGCGAGGCGGTGCTCTCGATGTACATCTCGTTGCCGTCGCGCTTGATCAGCAGCGTCGGGCGCACCGACTTGATCGCGCGGGCGCGGCGGATCGCCACGGACAGCGGATTCTCGAGCGGCTCGCAGGTTTCCTCGTGGAAACCGCGGAAGATCTCGTCGATGCCCTTGCCCTGCGCCTCCTCGAACTTCCAGCCGGTGAGTTCCTCGGCGGTGGGATTCAGGTATTCGACGATCATGTGCCCGTCGGTGGTGATGACGCCGTCGCCGATAGACTGCAGCGTGATCTGCGCGCTTTCCTTTTCCTTGAACAGCGCGTCTTCGTAGAGCTTGCGTTCGGTGATGTCGAACTCGACGCACACCAGGCGACGCAGGCGGCCGGAGCCGTCGACGCGCGCCTGGGCGCGGCTCACGACCCAGCGCCAGTCGCCCTTGACGTGCCGCATGCGATGCACGCTTTCGAACATCGGCGTCCTGCCGGCGATGTGGTCGCGGATCATCGCCTGGACGCGCGCGAGGTCGTCCGGATGCACGAGGCGACGCCAGTCCGGCGTGACGTTCGCGTCGTGCTCGTCGTAGCCCAGCATCTTGCGCCAGCGCGGCGAGTAATAGACGGTGTTGTTCTCGACGTCGAAGTCCCACATGCCGTCGTTGGCGGCGGGCAGCGACAGCGCGTTGCGCTCTTCGAGCCTGGCCAGGTAACGCAGGACGCGCAGGCGTTCGAGGCCGGTGGCGAAACTCGCGCCGACCAGCTTGAGCATCAGGTGCAGGTTCGCGTCCCATCCGTCGTTGCGCGGCTGCGACGAGAACAGCGCGATGAAGCCATTGACGCGACCGTTCAGCGACAGGCCGCAGACGAGGGCCGAGCGCACGTTGAATTCCGCCAGGCGCGCCGCATCGACTGCGTGCTCCCGCCGGGGGTGGAGCGTGTCGCGCATTTCGGCGATGCGCAGGTGCTCGAGCTTGCCGTTCAGCACCGGCAGCCGCTCTGCGGCATCGCCCTTCATGACCTGCGGGTCGAACGGTGTGACCAGCCCGGTGGCGGCGGCCACGCGCTCGATGACCTTGCGCTCGCCGTCGAGCAGCGCGATGCAGATGGCGTCCACGCCGGTCGCTTCACGCAGTGCGTCGAGGTTGCGCTTGACGCAGTTGTCGCCGGCCTCGCTGGTGAGGCCTACGAAGTCGACGGCGACCTTGGTGACGAGAACGTCGAGACCGACAGTGGGATGCTCGCCATTGCCGAAGACGAACTGCGTCGCCAGGAAATCCACGGTTTCCTGTTCGTCGGTTTCGATCGGCGGGGGTTGCGACGACATCGCGCTATCGGGTCTCCCTGGCGCGAACGCGGCCGCAGAATGAAATGGCGACTTGACCGGCGTTGGCGCGAGCGGAATTCTGACAGAAAGTCTAGCGAACTCAAGCTAAGGCGCTGAATTTATTGATGCATTCGGCGGAATGTAGAGCCGGGCCCGACGCAGGTCGCCACGTGCGACGCAAGCAGCATCGGCACTGCCGCCGGTCACGAGGAACCAGTGCTGCCGGTTCGCGCGACCGAGTTCGCGGGCCTGCATGCCCTGGAAGCAGATTTCGAGCGTCTTCTGGTGCACGAGCAGCGCGCGCCCGGGCTTCGCGGCAAACCAGGCTGCTGCATCGGCCGCCTCGGCTTCCTTCTCCTGCCAGCGAGCGTGACCGAAGTTGATGCTGGGCCGGCGCAATTCCAGCAGGTACTGCTCCTTCGCGCCGACGAGACCGAGCTCCTCGATGCCAGTGGACGCCTGCTCGACCTCCGCCATGAACGCCCTGCCCGATCGCGCGTCGTCCATGCGCGGGTACACGACGATGCCGGCAGTCGCAAGGATCGCCGCGAGCGTACCGCCGTAGGCGAGCCAGCCGTCCCGCACGCGGAACAGCGCGAGCGCGACGAGGCCACCGGCGCCCGCCACGGCCAGCGGCAGCAGCGGAGCGATGCCGTAGTCACGAACGAGCCGCGCGCTGGCCTTGCCGTCGATGGCGAAGTACGCCGCGCCCAGCACCGCGCCGAGGGCGAGGATCGCTGCAAGAATGAACGCGAGCTTGCGCGTGCGCGGCAGGCGCAGGACCTCCGGCAGCCAGGTCGCCGCGGCCATCACGAGGGCAGGCACGGCCGGCAGCACGTACACGCCGCGCTTGCCCGAACTGAGCGAGAAGAACAGCACGACCAGCACGACCCACGCGAGCAGCACGGCGACGAACGTGTCCCGCGTGCCGGGCCGCAGGGCCGCGCGCCACCGCGGCCACAGCCATGGCACCAAGGCGGTCAGCGGCAGCCACAGCACCGGGATGACGTTGACGAGGTAGAACCAGAAAGGCTCGTGGTGGTGCCACGCTCCGGAATAGCGCGTGACCGTCTGCTTGAACAGGATCTCGTTGCGGTACGCGAGCAGTTCGCCCCCTGCCGCGGTGACCAGCATCATCGGCACGAACCACGACGCGATCGCGCCGAGGAAGAAGACCGGCCCGAGCCACCAGTGCGAATCGCGATGCGGCGCCGTCGTCGGCCACCCGCGCGCCGCGAGCACGACGAACGGAATCAGGAGCAGCAGCGGCAGGAAACCCACGCCCTTGGTGATGACGCCGACGCCGGCGGCGAACCAGCCGACGTAGAACCAGCCCAGGCGCGGGCCGGCGAACAGGTGGCGCAGCAACCCGTACAGGCTGAGCGTGGTGAAGAAGCACAGCACGCCGTCGATCTGCGCCTGGCGGAACTGCCACACGAACTGGAACGTGAGCAACAGCACCAGGCCGCCGGCGAACGCGACCTCGCGCCCGCGCACGCGACGCAGCAGGTCGTACACGAGCACGACCGAGCCGATGCCCGCGAGCAGCGATGGCAGCAGGAAGCCGAGCCGCAGTGACCCGGTCAGCGCCATCGCTGCGGCCATCAGCCAGAAGAACACCGGGGGTTTGTCGGCGTAGACGTCGCCGCCGACGCGCGGAATCATCCAGTCGCCGGAACGCAGCATGTCCTGCGCTACCAGCGCAAAACGGGGCTCATCGGCCGGCCAGGGATCACGCAGGCCCAGGCCCGTGGCCATCAGCACCAGCGCGAGCCCGATCAGCCAGAGCAGGTCGACGGTGACGTCGCGGGCCGCGTTCGCTCCCGGTCGCAGCCAGCGGTCGAGCAGCGAGATCGACACGCCGCCGCCGGTCACGCTCAGCGTTCCTCGCGGATCACGACCCGTGGCGACGCGCGGCGAATCAGCCAGCTCATGCCCCACAGGTCCACGATGCCGACCCAGAGCCGGTTGTTGAGGCCGTATTTCGACGTGCCACGCATGCGGCTGCGATGGTTCACGGGCAGCGATATGACCTCGTACCCTTCGCGCTGGAAGAGCGCGGGCATGAAGCGGTGCATGTTCCTGAAACGCGGCATGTGCATGAACACGTCGCGGTCGAACACCTTGATGCCGCATCCCGTGTCCGGCGTGCCGTCCTTGAGGATCCAGCCGCGCACGCCGTTCGCCACGCGCGAGGAAAACCGGCGCAGCCACGTGTCGCGACGCGCGGTGCGGTTGCCCATCACCAGCTTGAGCCTGGGTGACGCGGACTGCAGCAGCGCGTCGAGCAGGCGCGGGAAATCGGCCGGATCGTTCTGGCCGTCGCCGTCGAGCGTCCCGATCCAGCGGCCACGCGCATGGCGGACGCCGGTGGCCACCGCGGCGCTCTGGCCCGAGCGCGTCACGTGCTGCAGCAACCGGATCTCCGGCATGCCCTGCGCGCGCGCCGCGAGCACCATCTCGCCAGTCCTGTCCGTGCTGCCGTCGTCGACGAAGATCTGCTCGAACGCGTACCTGCCGGCCAGCGCCGCGTGGATTTCCTGCGCCAGCGGCAGGACGTTCTCGTCCTCGTTGCAGACGGGTATGACGACCGAGACGACGGGCGCCGGGGCCGGAGACGGAGGGATGGTCACGGTCGAGAGCGCCCTGCAGTTGTGGTTTATGCGGCCGCCGCCTGCTGGGGCCGTCGGGTAGTATAAACGCTCCACCGTTTCCGGGCCGCCACTGCTCGCCCGACCCTCCCCTTGAAAGACCGCCTCGCACATTCCCGTCCGCACGCTGCGGAAAGTCGCTGGCTCGGCTGGGCCCTCGCGATCACGGCGTCGTTCATGGCGATCGAGGTTGCGGGCGGGTTGATCTCCGGCTCGCTCGCCCTGCTGGCGGACGCCGGCCACATGCTGACCGACACCGCCGCGCTGGCGCTGGCCTGGATCGCGGCCCGGCTCACGATGCGCCCGACGAACCCACGCCGCTCGTACGGTTACCACCGTGCGCAGGTGCTGGCGGCGTTCGTAAACGCGATCGCGCTGTTCCTGGTGGTCGTGTGGATCGTCATCGAAGCCGTCGACCGGCTGTCGACGCCACGCCCCATCGAGGGCGGGACGATGCTCGGGGTCGCGCTGGCCGGGCTGCTCGCGAACGTCTCGGTGTACGCGATCCTGCGCAAGGGCAGCCCGCAGAACCTGAACGTGTCGGCGGCCGCCTGCACGTGATGGGCGACTTGCTGGGCTCGATCGGCGCGCTGGTCGCGGCAGGCATCATCCTGGCCACGGGCTGGACACCGATCGACCCGATCCTGTCGGTGCTGGTCGCGGTGCTGATCCTGCGCAGCGCGTGGTCGCTGCTGCGCAAGTCGACCAGCATCCTGATGGAGGAAACGCCGGATTCCGTCGATCCGGATGCCCTGCGCCGGGCACTGCTGGCCAGCGTGCCGGGCGTGCGTGACGTGCACGACGTGCACTGCTGGTCGCTGACCTCCGGGCAGACCATGCTCACGCTGCACGTGGGACTCGCTCCTGGCGCCGATGGCGGACTCGTGCTGCGCGAAGCCAAGCGCGTGATCGCGGAAAAGTTCGCGATCGACCATTCAGCCCTGCAGCTCGAGCAGGCAGAATGCCCGGATGAAGTCTGACGGCCCCGCCGCTGCAATCGCCGCACTCGCAGCATGACCCACGAACACGACGACCCCGCGCCGGCCGACGACGAGCCGTCGTCCAGCGAGCCCGCACCGCTCAGGAACACGCTGTACCGCAAGGTCACGCGCGGCAAGCGCAGGCTCACCCGCGGGCGGCTGCTGCTGTACCGCGTCGCCGCGGTCGTCGCCTGGTGGGCCGTCCACGCCATCTGGGCAAGCTGTCGCGTCACGCACGTCGCCGGCAAAGCGAACGCCGAGCAGGCCGTACGCGACCTGAAGTCGCTGATCCCGGTGTACTGGCACCAGCACATGCTGTTCGGCGCGCGCGCCCTGCTCGACCTGCGCGGCGCCGGACTCAAGGTCGGCTTCCTGGTGAGCCCCTCGGTCGATGGCACCGGCCCCGCCATGCTCGTGCAGAAGTTCGGCGCCCACGTCATCCGCGGCTCGTCGACGCACACCGGCGCACGCGCGCTGCGTGATTACTACGAGACGATCGTCAAGCAGCAGATCTCGCCCGCGATCACGCCCGATGGCCCGCGCGGGCCACTGCACGAATTCAAGCCGGGCGCGATCATGCTGTCGCAGATCACGGGCAGGCCGATCCTGCCGATCGCGATCGCGCATTCGTTCAAGGTCACGTTGCGCACCTGGGACTCGTTCGAGCTGCCGCTGCCCTTCAGCCGTGTCGCGATCGTCTACGGCGAGCCCGTGAAGGTGAGCCGCACAATGGACGCCACGGCGCTGGCCGGCTGGCAGCAGCAGATGGCCGGGCGCTTACTCGATCTGCGCCGCCAGGCCGAAGCTGCGCTCGAGCAGGGCTGACGCCGGGGCATCGTCCAGCGCCACGGGCACGATGACGGGTCGCAGCTTCTTCCCCGCGGCGACATGGCCGATGACGCCGGGCAAGTCATCCAGCGCCTGCAGCTCGTAGCGTCGGCCGCGCACGGTCGCGTATTCCAGCAAGTCTGCGAGCGCGACCTCGTCTGCCGCGCGCAGCCCCAGGCCCGCAGCTTTCAACGCCGCTTCAGTGGCGGTCCAGCGGCGCAGCTTGGCAACCGTCGCGGACTCTGCCGCGTCGGGCCGGTCCTCGATGTCGATGCCGCAGTCGCTGTCGGCGCAAACGATGCAGGTCACGCGCGAAGCCGAGTGCGAAATGCTGAAAGGCGGGCCACCGGCCAGCTGCGGCTTGCCTGCCAATGGAAACGTGAAAGCCTGGGGTGGGAATTCCCGCTGGGTGATGCGGGCCGCCCCCACCAGGACGAGACCCAGGCCGGCAAGGCTGGCGCGCCGCGCGTGCGGCTCGCGCCGCTCCAGTTCGAGACGCTGCGCGTAAGGCAATGCCCGCAGCAGCGCGCCCTGCCACGACGGGCAGGACAACGGCGGTCGCAAGTGCGCGTGAAGTATAATTGCGTCGGTCATCGTGCCCGGGAAACAAGGACCATTTGCCATGGGTACCGTGTGACCCGCCCCTGCCGCCAGTGAACACCCGCCGACCGAAAATCACCAGTGCGACCGCGCCGCCCGCGGCGCTGCAGCCGCACGAACTCGGCAGCACCGACGAGACGATCGTCGTGCTGCGCCGCGCGTTCGACGAGCTCGGCGATCTCTTTCGCATCCACGTGCCGAGCCGCGGCGCCTCGACCTGGGTCGCCAGCCATCCGGACGACGTCAAGCGCGTCCTGGTGACGAACCACCGCAACTATACCAAGGGCGCCGGCATCGACCGGGTCCGGCTGCTGCTCGGCCACGGCATCATGACCAGCGAAGGCGAGTTCTGGCGCCGGCAGCGCCGCATGATGCAGCCAGCCTTTCACCGTCGCGTCGTCGAGCGCTACGCGTCGATCGTGCGCGAGGAGAACGAGTCGCTCGGCGCCGAATGGAGCGCAGCCGCCCGCGGCACCGGCAGCGTGAACGTCACGTTGTCGGTCAGCCGGCTGGCGCTGCGCGTCATCCTGCGTGCGCTGTTCGATGACGACCTGCGGCAGCTCGTGCCCGACCTCGACGACAATCCCTTCGCCGCCATCCTGCAGGACGCGCGGCGCGACACCCGCTTCGCCTATCAGTTCCGCCAGCTGGCGCGCGAAGTGAAGGCGCTGGTCGCGGTGCGGCGCGCACAGCCGCCGGGACGGCGGTTCGACCTGCTGCAGCTGTTGCTCGACGCCCGGGACGCCGATGCGGGCGATGCCATGAGCGACCTCGAGGTCGTCGACGAGGTCATGACGCTCGTCGTCGCCGGTCATGAAACGACGGCGAGCACGCTCAACTGGACTTGGTGGCTGCTGGCCACCCACCCCGACGTCGCGATGCGCGTCGCCGAGGAACAGTGCGCCGCGGGCGACCTGGGTCGCGCGAGCTATGCCGACCTGATCCGCCTGCCTTACACGCGGCAGGTCGTGGACGAATCGATGCGGCTCTACCCGCCGGGCTGGCTGCTGACCCGCCGCAGCATCGGACCGGACACGCTGGGTGGGCACCTGGTGCCGCCAGGCACGGACGTCTTCATCAGCCCGTACCTCGTGCATCGGCATCCGCAGCACTGGAGTCGTCCGGAGACGTTCGATCCGGGACATTTCGATCCCGCGCAGGTCGAAGCCCGCCACGCATTCGCGTACATTCCGTTTGCGGCCGGCCCGCGCCACTGCATCGGGCAGAACTTCTCCCTCTACGAGATCCTCCTGCACTTCAATTTCGCCATGCGCCGGTTCCGGCTGACCGAGCCACAGCCCGCGCAGCCTCCGCTCGAGGCGCGCATCAACCTGCGGACTGCCAGCGACGTTCACATGAAAATAGAGCCGCGATGATCAAGTACCAGACGCTTCCCGACATGCTCGACGACCGCGCACGCGGCGCAGGCGCGATCGTCTACCTCGAGGGCGAAGGCGCCGAGAAGACGCTTAAGCTCACGGACCTGCGGCGGCGCGCGCTCGGCATCCTGTTCCACCTGCAGCGCATCGGCGCGCAGCCGGGCGACCACCTGGTCCTGCACGTGGCGAGCAACGAGCAGTTCATCGACGCCTACTGGGCCTGCCTCTACGGCGGCATCGTGCCGGTGCCGGTCGCGGTCGGGATCAGCGACGAGCACAAGCACAAGCTCCTGCGCATCGCGCGGCAGCTCGGGCAGCCCTACCTCTACACCGACAGGAAGCTCCGCGACCGGCTCGCGACGTATGCCGCGACCCTCGGCGAGCCCGAGGCCTGGAGCGCGCTCAAGCCGCGGACGTTCCTGGTCGACGCGCTCGACGACATTGCGCGGGCCGGAAAACCGGCGGACCTCGGCCCGGACCAGACCGCGTTCATCCAGTTCTCCTCCGGCTCGACCAGCGAACCCAAGGGCGTGGTGCTCACTCACCGCAACATCCTGGCGAACGCGGAAGGCGCGCGCCAGGCTGCGGGATTCAACGAGCAGGACGTCTCGCTCAGCTGGATGCCGCTCACGCACGACATGGGCCTGATCGGTTTCCACCTGATGATGATGTACGCGGGCGTACGACAGCACCTGATGCCCACCGACCTGTTCGTGCGCCGCGCCCTGCTCTGGCTCAAGTGGGCGTCTGCGAAGCGCGTCACGGTCACGTGCTCGCCGAACTTCGGCTACCGCCACTGCCTGCGCGCGCTGGGCGACAGGACGCTCGAGCACCACGACCTCTCGTCGATCCGTCTGATCTTCAATGGGGCCGAGCCGATTTCCGTGGAGCTGGCCGAGGAATTCCTCGACCGCCTCGCGCCGTACGGGCTGCGTCGCACCGCGATGTTCCCGGTGTACGGCCTGGCGGAAGCGTCGCTCGCCGTGAGCTTCCCGCCGCTCGATGCGCTGTACCGCTGCATCACGGTCGATCGGCGCTCGCTGGGCGTCGGATCGCAGGCCCGGCATGTCGACGCGGCCGACCCCACGGCGCTCAAGCTCATGTGCGAAGGCAGGCCGGTTCCCTATACCCGCGTGCAGCTGGTGGACGACACGGGCGCGGAAGTTCCGCCGGGCACCGTCGGACATCTGCTGATCCAGGGCGACAACGTCACGCGCGGCTACTTCCAGAACCCCGCAGCGAACGCGGCCGCGATCACAGCCGATGGCTGGTTGCGCACGGGCGACCTTGCGCTCGAACACGACGGCAACCTGTACGTAACGGGCCGGTCCAAGGAGATCATCTTCGTCAACGGCCAGAACTACTACCCGCACGATCTCGAATCCTTGCTGCAGGACGAGCCCGGTCTCGAACTGGGCAAGGTGATCGCTGCCGGCGCGCGTTCGGCCGAGTCGCCCAGCGACGAACTCGTGCTGTTCGTGCTGCACCGGAGCGACATGGCCGACTTCATCCCGCTCGCGACCAGGGCCATGCACCTGGTCAACGAGCATGCAGGCGTCGAGGTGGCGCGCGTGGTGCCGGTGAAGCGCATCCCGAAGACGACGAGCGGCAAGCTGCAACGCAACGCGCTGGCCACGGCATATGCGGACGGCGAGTTCGCCGGGGAACTGGCGGAGTTCGACCAGGCGTGGGCCGTGCTGCACGGACACGGCCGCGCTGCCAGGGGCCGGGTCGAGGCTCAGCTCAAGGCGATCGTCGACGACGCCATGCCCGGCAAGCACGTGGACATCGACGACAACCTGTTCGACGTGGGTGCCAGCTCGCTCACGCTGATCCAGGTCCACGAGAAGATCGACGAGGCCTACCCCGGCCTGGTCGACCTCACCGAGTTGTTCGATTTCCCGACCATCTCGACGCTGGCGAAGCACGTGGAGGCGAAGCTGGGGGAAAGGGGCTAGGGGTTGGGGGATAGGGGTTAGTCGGAGGAGCAACTGCAGCATCGGGTTCGTCTGCACTTCTGACTATCCCCCAACCCCTAGCCCCTATCCCCTTTCAGCTTCTTCCACCGCTTGTGCGACCACCACCAGCCCGCGGGGTCGGCATTGATGTCGCGCTCGAGCACGCGCGCGTACCGTTCGGTGGGCACGCCTGCCGCGGGCCTCTCGCCCAGGGCCGTCAGCGGCTCGAGCTCGACTTCATACATTCCGCGGGCACGGCGCCGCATCGAAACGTAGACGATCGGTGCGCGCAGCAGTCGCGCCATCCGCTCCGGCCCCTTGAAAAACGCGGTCTCCTGGTGCAGGAAGGTCGTCCAGTGTCGCTCGGGGCTGGTGCGCGGCACCTGGTCCGCGACCAGGCCGAGCGCACGCGCGTCGCGGATTGCACCGAGCTCCTGCCGGATGGACTTCGACGAGAGCATCTGCGCGCCGAACTTCGAGCGGATCGCGAGGAAATACCGCTCGGCCCACGCGCTGCCCAGCGGCTTGTAGATGCAGACCAGGCCGGAGCCGAGCTCGAGCGACAGGCGCAGCAGCAGCCATTCGAAATTGCACTGGTGACCGCCGAGCACGACGAACTTGACCGGTGAGGCCAGCAGGCCGGTCGGATCGACGAGCCGCACTCGCGCACGCAATTCATCGGCGCCCATGACGCGCGCGTAATCGAATTCGGCGAGGATCTCCGATTGCCGCGTGACGAAATCGTTGCGGATGCGTTGCCGCCCGGCATCGCTCGTGCCGGGAAACGAACGACGGAGATTCTGGCGGATGGTTCCGCGGCGCAGCCCGCAGAGCCGATAGCCCAGGAAGAACAGCAGCCACGAGCAGGCATAGCGCAGCCGCAGGCCGAACGAATCGCGCGGCGTTACCGGCACGGTGGCTGGCGTCGTCGTTTCATCCATACAGCGGCTTCTCGCGTTTCCAGCGGTTGTAGGCCCAGAAATACAGTTCTGGATACTGCCGCACGTGCTGCTCCAGCGCCCGGGTGTAGGCCGCCAGGATCTGGTCGGGCTCGGTCTGCGCTCCGGCGCGGCAGAGTTCGACGAAGCGCACGACGTAATGCCCGCGCCGCTCACGGTGCATTGCGGCCAGGTACACCGAGTAGCCGAGCTTGGCACCGATCCAGCCCGGCCCGCGGAAGAACGAAGTCTGCTGGCCGAGGAAGTCGAGCCAGGTCTGCTGCTCGCTCTTCGCCGAGGGCGACTGGTCGGCGAGCATCGCCAGCAGCCGCACCTTGCCGCGCTGTTGCAGCAGGTGGGGCACGAGGTCCCCCGCCTTCACCATGGTGCACCCGAACCGCTCGCGCATTCGGCGCAGCACCCGGTCGACGCTCTCGCGCCGGGTCGGCTTGTAGGCCGCGGTCAGCGGCTCGTCGAATTCGCTGGAGCACCGCAGCAGCAGCCATTCCCAGTTGGCGTGGTGCGATGACAGGATCAGGGCACGACCGGCCGTGGCTTGCAGGCAGTCCCGCACCAGTTGCGGGTTTTCGAACCGGACACGGTCCGCGAGGGCCGCCGGACCGAGGAAGCGCTGTGCGAGCACCTCCGCCGCCAGCTGACCCAGGTGGCTGTAGAAACCGGCTTCGATGTCCCTGCGGCGGGATTCGCCGAGTTCCGGCAGGCAGCGCGCAAGGTGGCGGCGGACCAGTTCGCGGCGCCAGCCGCAGACGCGCAGCGACCACGCCACGAACCCCATGGCCGCGTACAGGACTCTGAGCAACGCGGACTGGAGCAGGCTTTTCACGGAAAAATGGTGCCGACTCGCGGATTCGAACCGCGGACCTACTGATTACGAATCAGTTGCTCTACCAACTGAGCTAAGTCGGCTCTGCGCAGAACCCTCCGGCTCGGAGGGGCGCGCATTATAAGGATTCGACCCCGCGGGTGGAAGCCGGACTCAGCTGAGCTGCGGGCGGACCCTGATCACGACCTCGACCCCGTCGATCTCGGTGCCGGGCGGCAGCGCGGGCATGCGCTCCAGCGTCAGCTCGTCGGGGCGGATATCGCGCATCTCGCCGGTCTCGACGTTCTGGAAGTGATGGTGCGGCGTCATGGTCGAGTCGTAGACGCAGCGCTCCGGATCCAGGTGAATCTGGCGCACCAGCCCGTGGTCCACGAACAACTTGAGCGTGTTGTAGACCGTGGCCTTGGACACGCGGCTGGGGGACTGCCGCAGCGTCGTGAGCAACTGCTCCGCGGTGAGGTGCACGGGGGCCGTCAGGAGCACCTCGGCCACCTTGACGCGCTGCTGGGTCGGGCGGATGCCGTTGCGTTCGAGAAGACTGCTGACTTCGTTCACGGGAGTGGTCCGGGAGTCAGAAAAAGTGGACTGATTATAGAGGGAGGGGGCGGTCGACCCTGAATCCGCATAAACCCCCGCGTTTTGCGGCAAGACCGCATTCCGGCGCGCTCCTAGCCTGTGTGTTCGCCTGGCGGCGGCGGGCCGCCGGGCCCGCAACCGCCGGGCAGGGTCACCATGGAAGGCAAGCGCCGTCGCCGCCCGGTCCGCCGGTGGCAGGGATATACGCTGATCGAGTTGATGCTTGGCCTGGCCGTGGTGGCCACGACCCTCGCCTGGGGCGTGCCGTCGTTTGGCACCTTCCTGCGCGACGCGGCCCGGACGCGCGGGGTCAACCAGTTCGTGCAGGCGGTCTACGTGGCACGGAGCGAGGCGATCAAGCGCAACGGGGTCGTCAGCCTGTGTCCCAGCCGCAACGGCGCCACCTGCTCCCCGAGCGCGCAGTGGACGACCGGGTGGCTGATCTTCGTCAACCTCGACCGCGACACCCCGGCCGCCCGTGATACTGGCGAGCCCCTGCTGCGGGTCTACCAACCTTGGGACGCCGGTCACATTACCTCCAACCGCAGCACCCTATCCTTCCGCCCGTTCGGGCAGATGGGGGTCACCGCGACCGTTACGTTCTGCGACGACCGCGGCGCACGGGCCGCACGCGCGGTGATCATCAGCCAGACCGGACGGCCGCGGGTTTCCAGCCGCAGCGCGTCGGGCAAGGCGCTGACCTGCCCTTAAGTCAAAACGGGCGCCGCTCGTCGCTTCTGCCGGGCCGCCCGTCGGGACGCGCGGCCGGGGAGCAAGTGGCGATCTATGCTGCATTCCAAGATGAAAGCGAAACAACGCGGATTCACGCTCATCGAGATGATGATCGCCATCGGCCTGCTGGCGGCGCTGCTCACGTTCGGCCTGCCGAACTTCCGCGACTTCGTGCGCAACGCCCGCATGGCTGCTGCAGCCAATGACCTGCTGGGCGACATGAATTTCGCGCGCTCCGAGGCGATCAAGCGCCGCGTCCCGGTCACGCTCTGCAAGCTCAACGCCGATGGCGACGACTGCGACGACGACGAGGACACGCCGTTCCGTCGCTGGATCGTGTACGTGGACGATGCCGACGCCGCCGTCGATGATGCAGCCGACGGGGACGGCGTCGTGGACGCCGGCGAGGAAATTCTCCGGACCAGTGGCATCGCAGCTGAAATCGACAGCGCGGTCGGTACCGGACTGCTCTCCACGTTCATCCCGTCGGGCTTCATCCGGCCGAGTGCGGCCAACCTGCAGCAGGTCGTGTTCTGCGACTCGCGCGGCAACACCGTCACGTCCGGCGGTGATTCCGCGGCGCGCGCCATCACGATCACTGCCACGGGCCGCGCCGTCCTCACACGCAACATCGACACCATCGAAACCACGCTCGGAGGCTGTCCGTGAGCAAGCATGCGCAGCGCGGGTCCCGCAACCTCGCCCGGGGCTTCACCCTGGTCGAAGTGCTCGTCGCCCTGCTCGTATTGTCGATCGGCATGCTCGGCATCGCCGCCCTGTACCTGGACAGCCTGCGCGCCAGCCGTGCCGCCCTCTACCGCACGCAGGCCGTCGTGCTGGCTTCCGACATCGCCGACCGCATCCGGGCCAACCGCAACCCGGTCGATGCCTACGACTGCGATGGCGAATGCGTGGCGGGAACGGGAGGCAATGCCGTCGCGATCATCGACATCAATGCCTGGATCGCCAACGTGCAGCGCGAACTGCCTGGCGGAACGTGCTCGCTCACGTTCACGGCAGGCGCCGCCAATGCCCCGAACCTCTACGACGTCGCCGTGACCTGGACCGAAGTCGGTTACGAAGACCCGCTCACCTACACGCTGCAGATCGAGATCTGACCATGCGCAACCGTCATACCAGCGCTGTGCAGTCCGGCCGCCAGGCGGGCGTGGGCCTGATCGAATTGATGGTCGCCCTCGTGCTCGGGCTGTTCCTGATCTTCGGCGCCGTCACCATCTACCAGCAGAGCCGCACCGCATTCCGCACGACCGAAGCCGTAGCGCGGCTGCAGGAAGTTGGCCGGCTCGCAATGGACGTGATGGAGTCCGACATCCGCATGGCCAGCTACTGGGGCCTCAACAACCGGGCCGAGTACATCATCAACCGCGCGAGTTCCGGCCAGAGCCTGCCCGCGGCTTTCACCAACGCCCAGGGCGCCATCATCGGCACGTGTGGCGGCACCGGCAGCAACTGGGCGATCAACCTCGACCAGTACATCGTCGGCTCCAACAACTCCTACAACCTCACTTGTGCCACCGTGCCGGCCGGCTCGGCCGTGACGACAGCCGACACCCTGACCATCCGCCGCGCTGCGGACACGATGCCGGCCGCGCTCGACGTGAACAAGATCTACCTGCAGACGAGCCGCATCCAGGGCACGCTGTTCGTGCCGACCGCGGGCTGCACGTCGCCAACCGATCCCACCTGCATCCCGGCTGCCTACACACCGCCTGCGTCGCAGTCGCGGGAGCTGGTCGTGCACGCCTACTACGTGTCGGCGCAGTCGACCATGCGCGCGGACGTGCCGTCGCTGCGCCGGAAGTCGTTCGCCAACGTCAACTCGGCCGCCGATGCGATCACCGACGACGAAATCGTGCCGGGCGTCGAAGACCTGCAGGTGCGCCTGGGCGTGGACACCAACGGCGACACCAACGTCGATTCCTACGTCAACCCGAACGCGGTGCCGGCCGGAGCAGACGTGATTTCCGCGACGATCTGGCTCCGCATCCGCGCCGAGGAGCCCGAAGTCGGATTCACGGACGGCAAGTCCTATCAGTACGCGGACATGGCTGCGGCATTCACGCCGAACGACGGCTTCCGCCGGATCCTCGTCACGAAAACCATCCAGTTGCGCAACACACGCGTATGAACACCCGCATCCGCCAGGACCGTTCTTTCCAGCCGCAGCGTCAGTCCGGCGTCGCGCTCGTCGTCGGGCTGCTGCTGCTGCTCGTGCTGACGATCCTCGCGATCTCCGGCATGACCACCGCCACGCTCGAGCTGCAGATGGCCGGCAACGAGCAGTACCAGGAGCGCGCGTTCCAGGCGGCCGAAGCCGGCGTCGAGCAGGCCATGGCGGCAGGCATATACACGACCAGCGTCGCCGCCGTTGCCGGGCAGTACACCTACCCCGTCGCGGGCGAACCGGAACCGATCCGCGGCCAGGGCCTGCAGACGGCCGACTGCGACGACCAGTCGGGGGAAGACTCCGGCCAGTGCGAATACTTCATCCGCTTCGACCAGGCCGCCGGCGCGACGCCGGTGCCGGGTGGCGGTTACAGCCTAGGCACGGGCCTGCAGGCCTACCACTTCGTCGTGGATTCCTTCGGTGTCGCCGAGCGCGGCGCGCAGTCGGGTCACACGCAGAGCTTCTACATCATCGGACCGGGAGGCACCTGAGCATGTCACGCATACACCAGCCTGCCCGCGTGCGCCGCAATGCCATGCAAGGGAACAGTATGATCACGCATCGTCAACTCGCGCTCTCCGTCGCCGCTGCCGTGCTGACATTCGGCGCGAGCCTCGTCGCGCCGCCAGCCGCCAGGGCGGACGACACGGAGGTCTTCTTCACGCCCGTCGGCAATGGCGACCAGCCCAACATCCTGTTCATCCTCGACAGCAGCGCGTCGATGGCCAACACGGTACCGGCGCCCGGCGGCGGCGGGGCGGAAGCGAAGCCCGCCTGGGACCCGGCGAAAGACTGGTCGGACAGCGATTTCGGTGCAACCGCCACGGACTGCGATCCGCAGAAGCTCTACTGGGTAGCCACCGGCACGGCGCCGACCACGTGCGCCGGGCTGCCGTACATCCAGTACCGCTCGGGCAACATCGACGACGGCAACAACCGCTTCGTCTGCAAGGCCGCCTACGACCAGCTGCAATCCGCCACGACCCAAGGTTACATCACGCAAGGCTCGGTTGGTCAGTACGACAACTCGTCGGCCGTCCTCAACAAGCGCAAATGGATCCCGCTGGATGTGCCCAACCGCCCGACCCTCTACACGGAGTGCCTGGCCGATAATGGCGCGCACGGCATCACCACGGCGTCGCTCAGCAAGCGGCCGCGCAATGGCACGACGGACGGCTATTCGACCCTGACCACCGGCGTGGACTACACCAAGGCCATCGGCGCGATGACGACCAGCGCGACGTTCTACACCGCCAACTGGATCCTCTGGAACAGCGTCCCCAACCCGACCGTGCCCGCAACGATCACTCGCATGGAAGCCCTCAAGGCCGCGCTGAAAGCCATGGTCCAGTCGGTCAACGGCGTGCGCGTCGGCCTGATGCGCTTCGACAACAACGCGCAGGCGTCACGCGGCGGCATGGTGGTGCAGGAGATGACGTCGGTCGATTCCGGTCGCCAGACGATCATCGACACGCTCTACACGCGCGAGGCCTGCAACAAGAACGACGCCTCCGACTGCCAGAAGATCTTCGTGCCGTTCGGCAACAAGGCGATCGGCGAGTCGCTCTGGGAGGCGTACCAGTACTATGCCGGCGGCACGGTGGACTTCGGCTCGTCATCGAACATCGACCCGAACATCCCGTTCCCCAGCGTCGACGCGTCGATCGTGGACCCCAGCGCCGGCCCGGGCCGGATGAAGTACAAGGCACCGGTCTCCTCCTGCGGCAAGAACTACATCGTGCTGCTGACGGACGGCCTCACCTCGCAGGACACGAGCCGCGACACCGCAATCGCCAACCTGAACAACTTCAAGTTTACGCCGGAGATCGAGAACTACGGCAAGGCCAGCGCCAAGTGCGACGCCGAGGACATCAAGGTCGGCCCGACCGGCAGTGCCTGCGTCGACGACCTGCCCGCCTACATGTTCCGCAACGACATCAATACCGCCCTCTCGGGCGTGCAGACGGTCAAGACGTATACGGTCGGCTTTGACCTCGCCTCGCAGGGCGACGTGGGCACCGAAGCACGCAACGTGCTGCGCGACGCCGCGCGCCGCGGCGGTGGCAATTACTACGACGCGACCGACCAGCGGTCGCTCGAGGACGCGTTCACGGACATCGTGCGCGAGATCCTCATCGACAACGCGTCGTTCACCGCGCCGTCGGTCGCCGTCAACGCGTTCAACCGCACGCAGAACCTGAACGACCTCTACATGTCGGTGTTCAAGCCGGCGCTGAGCTACCGCTGGCTCGGCAACGTCAAGAAATACAGGCTGACCACGGAGGGCGACATCGTCGACGTCAACGGCAAGCCGGCCGTCGACGCGTCCACCGGCTTCTTCGCGATCGGCACCGAAAGCTACTGGTCCGGCATCGTCGACGGCAACGACGCCGCCATGGGCGGCGCCGCCAGCCGGCTGACCGTCCCGGCAGACCGCAAGATCTACACGAACATCGCAGACGTCAGCGGCTCGCTGGCGGTGGTTGACTCGGGCACGCTTTCGACACAGCTCAGCGCGCTCAAGGACAATGCCGTGGCAACGGTCACGCTCGCCAACAAGCTGCTCTACAACGTGACCGCACCGGCCACCGTGCCCGCGGGCGCGCCCAGCCGTGACGACCTGCTCGACTGGACGTACGGGGTGGACATACAGGACGAAGTCGGCACGGCCGGCACCACCACCGACCCGCGGCTCGACATGGGCGATCCGCTGCATGCCCGCCCCGCCACCGTGATCTACGGCGGCACGGAGTCCAGTCCGGACACGACGCTGTACACGACGACCAACGACGGCATGCTGCACGCGATCAATGCCAGCACCGGCGCCGAGCTGTGGGCCTACATCCCGGTGGAACTCCTGCCGCGCCTCGAAAAGCTGTATGCCAATGACGGAGTGGCGAACCGTGTCTACGGTCTGGACGGCTCGGTCAAGACCTATCGCATCGACACCAACAACGACGGCACGGTCGATCCCTCCGACGGCGACAAGGTCTACCTGTTCTTCGGCATGCGCCGCGGCGGCAGGCACATCTACGCGCTCGACGTCACCAACCGCAGCGCGCCGAAGTTGATGTGGCGTGCCGGCGCCAGCGATGCGACCGACCTCGGCGGCATCACGTCAGGCTCGGACAGCTACCTCCCGGGAATCGGCGAGACATGGTCGAATCCCGTCGTCACGCGCATGAACATCGACCGCACCTGGGGCTCGAACGACAAGAAGCTGGTCGTGGTGCTCGGTGGTGGCTACGACGTCACGCACGACACGAAGACCACGTACGCGGACGACACCGTCGGCAATCGCGTCTACATCCTCGACGCGCTGACCGGCGACCTGATCTGGCGCGCCGGGCCGTCGGCCGACACCGGTGCGCAGCTGAAACTTGCGGCGATGAAGAGCGCGATCACGGGCGACGTCCGCTCATTCGACCTGACGGGCGACGGCTTTGACGACCGCCTCTACGCCGCGGATCTCGGTGGCCGTGTGTGGCGCTTCGACATCTCGAGTGGCGCGACGCCGACCAACCTGGTCCAGGGCGGCGTGTTTGCGAGCGTGGGCGCCGGCGACGGCTACACCACTGTGAACCGCAAGTTCTTCTACGCGCCGGATGTCTCGCTGGTCCGCTACAACGGCCGCAGCTGGCTGAACGTCGCGATCGGCTCGGGCGACCGCGAACGGCCCGTCACCGACAAGACGACGGAAAACCGGTTCTTCAGCTTCCGTGACTACAACATCTTCCCGCCGATCGCGACGGACAAGTACCTGTCGGACTGCAGCACCGAGACCGTGCCGTGCCACCAGGTGATCACCGCGACCGACACGCGACTGGTCGACGTGACCAGCACGCTGTCGCCGACCTTCACGAGCAACTCGGCCGGCTGGTACCTGACGCTGAGCGAGACCGGCGAGAAGGCGCTGGCGGAGTCGCGCACGTTCAACAATGCGGTGTACTTCACCACCTACACGCCGCGCGAGAAGGATGGCGGTCTCGTCTGCGGCCTGTCCGTGGGTGTGAGCAAGCTGTACGTCGTCAGCGCGATCAACGCCAACCCGATGTACAACTACGACACGAGCGTGGACGGTGCGACGTCGCTCACGGACCGCAGCAAGGAACTGGCCCAGGGCGCCATCGCGCCCGAAGTGGTGTTCGTCTTCCCGACGCCGGACTCGGAGACGCCGGGCGTAACGCCGCCTGCCGTGCCGCCGGTCTGCCTCGTCGGCCTGGAGTCGTGCGGCGCCGGTATCTCCAACCCGCCGGTGCGCACCTACTGGCGCCAGCGCGGCGTCAACTGACCTAACGCGGGGCGCCGGTCGATGGCGCCCCGCACTCCCGCAGGAGCAAAGATGAATCGTTCGCGGACCAAGGGATTTACGCTGATCGAGCTGCTGATCGTCGTCGCGGTCGTGGCCATCCTGACCATCATTGCGGTGCCGAGCTACCGGGCCTACGTGCTGCGCTCGCATCGCATCGAAGCGAGCTCGGCATTGCTGAAGCTGTCGGCCGCGCAGGAACAGTTCTACCTGCAGAACAACACCTACACCGATGAGCTGACGACGGACCCGCCGGGCGGCCTGGGGCTGCAGGACGTCACCGAGAACGGCTTCTATGACATCGTGATCGATGCGGCCGACGCCACCGGCTTCCAGGCGACGGCAAGCGCCAAGGGCGGCCAGGCCGACGACGCGCATTGCGCGGAGTTCACCATCGACGAGACAGGCGCCAAGACGGCCAGGGACAGCAGCGACGCGGCCGTCACGGACTGCTGGTCGCGCTGAGTAGTGGTTGCAGCAGCCGTTGGCGCAACGGCTCAGGGCTGGACGTCGCCCGGTCCCGGCTTCACTGCCCGCAATTCACGCGGCAGCGCGAACACGACGTGCTCGGCGCGGCCCTCGATCTCGGCCGCGCCCTGCCCGCCCCACTCCTTGAGACGCGCCACGACGCGCTGCACCAGCAGTTCGGGCGCTGACGCGCCAGCCGTGACCCCCACGGCCTGCTTGCCCGCGAACCATTCCTCGCGCAGGTCCTCCGGGCCGTCCACCAGGTAGCCCGGCATGCCTGCCTTCTCGGCGATTTCGCGCAGCCGATTGGAATTCGAGCTCGTGGCCGACCCGACCACGACCATCACGTCGCAGTCCGCGACCAGCTTCTTGACGGCGTCCTGGCGGTTCTGCGTCGCGTAGCAGATGTCTTCCTTGCGCGGCGTCGCCAGCGTCGGGAACTTGGCCTGCAGCGCCTCCAGCACGTCGGCCGTGTCGTCGACGGACAGCGTCGTCTGCGTGACCACGCCGACCCGTGCAGGATCGCGCACGTTCAGGTGCCGCACGTCGTCGACGTCCTCGACCAGGCAGATGCGCCCGCCCTGCGACGGGTCGAACTGGCCCATCGTGCCCTCGACCTCGGGGTGGCCCTCGTGACCGATCAGGATCACGTCGCGCCCGTCGCGGCCGTAGCGCGAGACCTCCATGTGCACCTTGGTGACCAGCGGGCACGTGGCGTCGAACACGCGCAGCTCGCGCCGCCTGGCCTCGGCCTGCACCGCCTTCGAGACGCCGTGGGCACTGAAGATGACCGTGGCGCCGTCGGGCACCTCGTCGAGTTCCTCGACGAACACGGCGCCCAGGCTGCGCAGCCGGTCGACGACGAACCGGTTGTGCACCACCTCGTGCCGCACGTAGATCGGCGCGCCGAAGAGCTCCAGCGCGCGCTCGACGATGTCGATCGCCCGGTCGACGCCGGCGCAGAAACCGCGTGGATTGGCGAGCAGGATGCGCATCCGCTAGGTGTGCCGCTCGCGGAAGGCATCCAGCATCAGCAGCGCCGCGCCGATGGTGATCGCGCTGTCGGCAATGTTGAATGCGGGGAAGTAGGCAGCGCCCCAGTGCGCATGGATGAAGTCGATCACGTACCCGTGCGTCACCCGGTCGATCACGTTGCCGAGCGCGCCGCCGATGATCAGCGCCAGCGCCAGCGGCAGGAACTTCTCGCCGCGCGGCAGCCGCCAGAGCCAGACGACGAGCGCGCCGCTCACGACGAGCCCGAGCGTGATGAAGAATCCTCGCTGCCAGCCCGACGCGTCGGCGAGGATGCTGAACGCGGCGCCCGTGTTGTGCAGCAGCGTGAAATCCAGCACCGGCAGCACTTCGACGCGCTCGTAAAGATCGAGGAAACGATTGACCAGGAACTTCGTCGCCTGGTCGAAGGCGACGACGAACAACGACAGCCACAGCCAGGCCGCGGGGTGCGTGCGCTGCAGGCGCAGGCCACTGAGCGTCGCGAGGCCGATCGCGACGGGCGTGCCCTTCCCGGGCGGCGGTGGCGGAGTGGGGGTCGTCGAAGGGCTCATCGCGTCATGGTCCGTCTCAGGCGTAACGGCGGGTCTCGCCCGGGCCGTCGACGTTGGTCACGCAACGCCCGCACAGCTCCGGATGGGCTGCCACGGTACCGACGTCGGACCGCTTGTGCCAGCAGCGCGCGCACTTCTGGGCCTCGGAGCGCCTGACGTGCAGCCAGAGCCCGCTCCTGCCCTCGCCGTCCGTTGCCAGGGCCTCGGGCGTCCGGTCGGCCGCGTCCGCCACCTGCGCCTCCGACGTGATCAGCACGAACCGCAGTTCGTCGCCAAGCGGCTGCAGGGCTGATACCCATTCAGGCGTGCCGTAGAGCGTCACCTCGGCATCGAGCGGCGCACCGATCAGTTCGGCAACGCGCAGGCGCTCGAGCTCACGCAGCACGGCGGCACGCGCCTCCAGCACCTTCGGCCAGTCGATGGCCTGCGGGACCGATGCGGTGTCGGGGATGGCGGCCCAGGTCGTGAAGAACACCGATTCCGCGCGCTCGCCCGGCATGAAGCGCCAGATCTCCTCGGCCGTGAACGACATGATCGGCGCGAGCCAGCGCACCATCGCCGCGGCGATCCAGTACATCGCGGTCTGCGCGGAGCGGCGCGGAAGACCGGCTGCCGGCGTCGTGTAGAGGCGGTCCTTGAGCACGTCGAGGTAGAAGCCGCCGAGGTCGACGACGCAGAAGTTGTGCAGCTTCTGGTAGATGACGTGGAAGTCGTAGCTGCGGTAGGCGGCGACGACTTCGTGCTGCAGCTCGCGCGTGCGGGCGAGCGCCCAGCGGTCGAGCGCGAGCATCTGGTCCACCGGCAGCGCGTCGCGCATGGGATCGAACCCGGCGAGATTGCCGAGCAGGAAGCGCGCGGTGTTGCGTACGCGGCGGTACGAATCCGACGTGCGCTTCAGGATCTCTTCCGAGACGCTGATTTCGTTGGCGTAGTCGGTGGCCGCGACCCACAGGCGCAGCACGTCCGCGCCGAGCGTGCTCATGACCTTCTGCGGCAGCACGACGTTGCCGAGCGACTTCGACATCTTGCGGCCCTTCTCGTCCACGGTGAAGCCGTGGGTGAGCACGCCCTTGTACGGCGCGTGGCCTTTCTGCGCGACGCAGGTGAGCAGCGAGCTGTGGAACCAGCCGCGATGCTGGTCCGAGCCTTCGAGGTACAGGTCGGCGGGCGACAGGATCTCGGGCCGGCTCTGCGACACGCAATGATGCGAAACGCCCGAGTCGACCCAGACGTCCATGATGTCGGTGACCTTCTCGTAGCTCGACGCCTCCGCGCCGAGCAGCGTGGCCGGATCGAGGTCGAACCAGGCATCGATGCCGTCCTGCGCGACGAGCGCGGCCACCTGGTCCACGAGCTCGGGCGCGCGCGGATGCAGCTCGCCCGTCTCCCTGTGCGTGAACAGCGCTAGCGGCACGCCCCACATGCGCTGGCGCGAGATGCACCAGTCGGGGCGGCCGGCGATCATGCTGTAGATGCGCTGCTCGCCCCAGCCCGGCGTCCACTCGACCTTGCCGATCTCGGCGAGCGCCGCCGCGCGCAAGCCCGCCTGCTCCATGCTGATGAACCACTGCGCAGTGGCGCGGAAGATCACCGGCGTCTTGTGACGCCAGCAGTGCGGGTAGCTGTGACGGAACGGCTCATGGTGCAGCAGCGCACCGCGCTCCGCGAGCACCGCGACGACGTGCTGGTTCGCGTCGAAGACCTTCTCGCCGGCGAAGAGCGGCGTAGCGGGCAGGAAACGCCCGTCGCCGCCGACGGGATTGTCGACCGCAAGGCCGTACTGCCTGCCGACGACGAAGTCTTCCTGGCCGTGACCCGGCGCAGTGTGCACGGCGCCGGTGCCGCTCTCGAGCGTCACGTGCCCTCCGAGGATCACGGGCACGACCCGATCGTAGAACGGATGACGCAGCCGCAGGTGCTCGAGCGCTGCGCCCTTCACGCGCGCCAGTTCGCGCGACACCGTCACTCCGGCGCGCTGCAGCACCGACGCCGCCAGCTCCGCAGCGACGATCAGCAACTCCTCGCCGGCGCCGGCATCGACTGCGAGCAGCGAGTAGTCGAACTCCGCATGCACCGCGACGGCCTGGTTGGCCGGCAGCGTCCACGGGGTGGTCGTCCAGATCACGATGCTGGCGCGAGCCGGCGGCAGGCTCACGCCCGCGCGCTGCGCGAGATCGGCGCCATCGACGACGTCGAAGCGGACGTCGATCGACGGCGACGTGCGATCCTCGTACTCGACCTCGGCCTCGGCGAGTGCCGAGCGGCAGTCGATGCACCAGTGCACGGGCTTGTAGCCCTTGTACAGGTGGCCGTTGCGGATGATCTGGGCGAACGCGCGCAGCTGCTCGGCTTCGTAGCGCGGTGCCAGCGTCAGGTACGGGTTGAACCAGTCGCCCATGACGCCGAGCCGGATGAAGTCCCGGCGCTGGACGTCGATCTGCTCCAGCGCGAATTCACGGCAGGCCTGGCGGAACGCCTTGGCGTCGAGCTGCTTCATGTCGCGGCCGCGCAGCTTCTCGACCGCGTGCTCGATCGGCAGCCCGTGGCAGTCCCAGCCCGGCACGTACGGCGCATCGTAGCCGTCGAGCGTGCGCGACTTGACGATGATGTCCTTCAGGATCTTGTTGACCGCGTGGCCGATGTGGATCGCGCCGTTCGCGTACGGCGGGCCGTCGTGCAGGATGAACTTCGGCCGGTCCCGCGCGATGGCGCGCAGCTTGTCGTAGGTGCGGTGCTCTTCCCACCAGGCCAGCATGTCCGGCTCGCGGCGAGCGAGGTCGGCCTTCATCGGGAAGGCCGTCTCGGGCAGGTTCAGGGTGTGCTTGTAGTCAGCCATGGAGAGGGACTTCGGAGCGGGTCGCGCACGCGGGCACGGAACCGGAAATACTGAGGCAATTCATGGATTTAATCCAGCCTTGGCGGCGCGGGCGGCGCCGGGCTCAGGCGAGCAGCGGAATTTCCGCGAGCGCAGTCCGGGCCATCGCGGCATCGATGTGCATCTGCACGACCAAGGCGTCCAGCGACTCGAACTTCTGTTCGGACCGGAGCCAGCGCAGGAAGTCGACGCTCAGGTACTTGCCGTAGAGGTCGCCGTGGTAGTCGAACAGGTGCACCTCCAGCAGGGGATCGGTGCCGTTGACCGTCGGTCGCGTCCCCAGGCTCACCACCGCGGGGTGGTCTTCGAGACCGGCGCCACTGACGCGCACGGCCAGGATGCCCCACAGCGGCACCACCTTGCGGTGCAGGGCGAGGTTCGCCGTGGGATAGCCGAGCGTGCGCCCGAGCTGGACGCCGCGCCGCACGCGACCGGTCATGCGGTACGGCCGGCCGAGCAGGCGCGCGGCACGCTCCATGTCGTTGCGGCCGAGCGCTTCGCGCACGAGCGAACTGCTGACGCGTTCGCCCGCGACGCGGAACTCGTCCACTTCCTCCACCGCAAAACCGTGCCGCGCGCCGGCCGCGCGCAGCGAATGGATGTTGCCTTCGCGCTTGCGCGCGTAGTGGAAATCGTGGCCCACGACCATGTGCCGCACGCCGAGGCCCTGCACCAGCAGCCGCTGCTCGAACTCCGCGGCGCTCAAGTTGCGCATGCGCGCGTCGAATCGCAGCACCACCACGCGGTCGACCCCGTACAGCGCGAGCGCCTCGAGCTTCTCGCGCAGCCGCATCAGGCGCGCGGGCGCCGCCGTTCCTTCGAAGAACTCGCGCGGCGTCGGCTCGAACGTGACCACGGTGACGGGCAAGCCGAGCTCATCGGCCCTGCGCCGCGTGGCCTCGAGCATGTGCTGGTGACCGCGATGCACCCCGTCGTAATTGCCGATCGTCGCGACGCAACCGTGATGCTCCGGACGCAGGTTGTGCAACCCACGGACCAGTTCCAGCGGACGACTCACGACGACGCGTTCCCGGGCCGCGGCGGCACCACGATCTGCTGGTGGCGCAGGTTGCGCAGGCGCATGCCCAGCACGTACAGCGTGCCGAAATAGATGCCTGCGCCGCCGCCGACCAGCACGCCCATCCAGCCGACGCGGTGCCAGGCGCTCATGTCGAGCCAGCGCTGCGTGTCCCCTGCGACGTACCAGAGGAAGACGCCCATCAGCACGTTGCCGGCCAGGACCTGCCAGAGCGCGCGGCTCCAGCCGGACGAGTGATGCAGCACGTGCTGCCGGCGCAGCCCGCGGTAGAGCATCGTCGCGTTGAACCACGCGCCGATCCCCGTGTTGAGGGCCAGCAGCGCGTGCAGCCCCGGCTTGCCCGGGTACAGGAATGCCAGCGGAAGCACGATGCCCACGTTGAGGCTGATGCTGAGCACCAGCGACTGCACGCCGATCTTCACGGGTGTCTTCGTGTCCTGCCGCGCAAAGAAGCCGGGCGCGAGCACCTTCACCATGCTGAAACCCATGAGGCCGATGGAGTACGCCATCAGCGCGAGCGAGGACATGCGCACGTCCTGCTCGTCGAACTTGCCGTAGTGGAAGATCACGACGGTGAGCGGCCCGGCGAGCAGCAGCAGCGCGACCGTGGCGGGCAGCACGACGATGGTCGTGAGCTTGATCGCCCAGTCGAGCGTCGACGCGAAGCGCTCGGGCGACTGCGCCGCATGATGCGCGGCGAGGCCCGGCAGGATCACCGTAGCGAGCGCGATGCTGAATACGCCGAGCGGAAATTCGACCAGGCGGTCCGCGTAATACAGCCACGCGATGCTGCCCGTGGCGAGGAACGAAGCGATCAGCGTGTCGAGCAGCAAGGCCACCTGCGACACCGACGAACCGAAGATCGCGGGCAGCATGAGCCGGCCGATCCGCTTCACGCCCTCGTGGCCCCAGCGCCAGCGCGGCCGTCGGAGCAGGCCGAGCTTGAGCATGAAGGGCAGCTGGAAGCCGAGCTGCACCAGGCCCGACACGAACACGCCGATGGCCAGCACGACGCCCGGTTGCGCGAAGTGCGGCGCAATGAAGGCGGCGAACACGATCATGACCAGGTTCATGAGCGTGGACGTGGTGGCAGGCACGGCGAACCTGCCGTAGCTGTTCAGCACGCCGCCCGCGAGTGCGGCGAGCGAGACGAACAGGATGTAGGGGAACGTCCAGCGCAGCATGTCGACCGTGAGGTCGAAGCGATCGCCGTCCGCGCGGAAACCCGGGGCGAACAGCATCACCAGCAGCGGCGCCGCAACGACGCCGATGATCGTGATGACGGACAGGAACCAGGCCATCGTGCCCATCGCCCCGTCGATGAGTTCCCGCACCTCGTCGTGTTCGCGCTGGACCTTGTACTCGGAGACGACGGGCACGAACGCCTGCGAGAACGCTCCCTCGGCGAACAGCCGCCGCATGAAATTGGGAATCTTGAACGCGACCAGGAACGCGTCCATGAGCAGGCCGGCCCCGAACATCCGGGAATAGACCATGTCCCGCAGCAGGCCGGTCACGCGCGAAATGAGCGTGAAGGCGCCGACGATCGAGGTGCTGCGGAAGAAGCCGCCGCCGCTCAAGGGAGGGTCACAGTCGGGGACATGGGCCGCGGATGATACTAGGAGAGGGGTTAGGGGATGGGGGTTGGGGTTTATCGGAAGTGCCGATTTCACGGCCTGAGTGCGCCCGCGCCTGCGACTAACCCCTAACCCCCATCCCCTAACCCCTATTCTTACCTTGACCTGCCGCCCCTCGATCGCCAAAATACGCGGCTCTTTTAAACCGATTACCCGATGGCTGGCCGTCCCCGGAATGGGCACGCCGGCCGCAGGAGCCGAAGCCAGTGGCCAACATCAAGTCCGCAGAAAAGCGCGCCAAGCAGGCTGTGAAGCGTCGTGCCCACAACATGGCCGCCCGCTCGCGTCTGCGCACGTCGATCAAGAAGGTCCTCGCCGCGATCGGCGCCGGCGACAAGACCGAAGCCGCCACCGCGTTCAAGCAGGCCCAGCCGGTGATCGACACGATGGTGACCAAGGGCATCATCCACAGCAACAAGGCGGCCCGCCACAAGCGCGAGCTCAACGCCAAGATCAAGGCCCTGGGCGCCGCCGCCAAGTAAGGCAGCCGCCCGTCGCGGCGCTGACGGCGCGGCCTGGTCGATACGGAAAAGCCGGCTCACAGCCGGCTTTGTCTTTTTGCGCGGTGATTTGACCTGTCTTTTGCGCGGTCGCACGACAGAGCATGGTGCCCGCCATGCTGGCGGCTGGTTCCTCGAGTCCTAATTGGCGTCGGGGAGTTCGAGGCCGGCAAGCCGGATTTCTTCGAGCCGCCGCATGATGTCGTAGCACAGCTGCTGCGTGCCGGCCCGGGTGACGCCGGAGATCCGGTACACCGGCCCCTTCCAGCGCAGGCGACGCACGATCTCCTTGCAGCGCTTCTCGGCTTCGGCCGGCGGCAGCAGGTCGATCTTGTTGAGCACGAGCCAGCGTTCGCGCACGGCCAGTTCCGGGCTGAATTTCTTGAGCTCGCCCGCGATGGCGCGTGCGTCGACGACGGGATCCGCAGCCGGATCCGGCGGCGCGATGTCGACGAGGTGCAGCAGCAGGCGCGTGCGCTGCAGGTGCTTGAGAAACCGGATGCCGAGCCCCGCCCCTTCGGCGGCGCCTTCGATCACGCCCGGGATATCGGCCATGACGAAGCTCTGGTGCTCGCCCACGTAGACGACGCCCAGGTTCGGGTGCAGCGTGGTGAACGGATAGTCCGCGATCTTCGGCTTGGCCGACGACACCACGCTGATCAAGGTGGATTTGCCCGCGTTCGGCAGGCCGAGCAGGCCGACGTCCGCCAGCAACTTGAGTTCGATCCGCAACTCGCGCTTCTCGCCCGGATTGCCCGGCGTCGCCTTGCGCGGCGTGCGATTGGTGCTGCTCTTGAAGCGCTGGTTGCCCATGCCACCCTCGCCGCCTTTCGCGACGAGGATCCGGTCGCCATCCGCAGCGAGGTCGCCCAGCGTTTCCTCGGTATCGACGTCGTAGACCACCGTGCCGACGGGCACGAACACTTCCGCATCGGCGCCGCCGCGACCGCTGCAGTCCGCACTGCCGCCAGGCTCGCCGTTCACCGCCTTGAAGCTGCGCATGTGGCGGAAGTCGGCGAGCGTGTTCAGCCCGGCTTTCGCGACCAGGTAGACGTTGCCGCCGTCGCCGCCGTCACCGCCATCCGGCCCGCCGAAAGGCATGAACTTCTCGCGGCGAAAGCTGACCATGCCGCTGCCGCCGTTGCCGGCCTGCACCTTGATCGTGGCTTCGTCGACGAATTTCATTTGAGGGGTTGGGGGATGGGGGTTGGGGGATAGTCGGAAACAAGAAGGCCCCGGGGACACCGGGGCCTCTCGTTAGCTGCCGCTCAGCAGGACCGGGACCCTCACCCGCGCATTGCGCGACCTCTCCCGCACGCGGGAGAGGCGAGAGATCAGTCCTTGCGGGGCGCGACGCTGACGTGCACGCGCTGGTCCACGCCCTTGCGCTTGAACTGCACGGTGCCGTCGGTGAGCGCGAACAGCGTGTGGTCGGTGCCGACGCCCACGTTGTCGCCTGCACGGTAGGCCGTGCCGCGCTGACGCACGAGGATGTTGCCGGCCAGGACGTTCTCGCCGCCGAACTTCTTGAGGCCGAGGCGCTTGCTCTCGGATTCGCGGCCGTTCTTGGTCGAACCGCCTGCCTTTTTATGTGCCATTGCAGAGGACTCCGAAGGGTGTGTTCAGCGCCAGGCTCAGGCCTGGATACCGGTGATCTTGACGTCGGTGAAGAACTGGCGGTGCGTGCCCTGGCGCAGGTAGTGCTTGCGCCGGCGGAACTTCACGATCGCCTTCTTCTCGCCCTTGCCGTGCTTGTGCACGACGCCCGATACCTTGCAGCCCGCGACCAGCGGGGCGCCGACCTTGACGTCGATGCCGCTGCCGACGAGCAGAACCTTGTCGAATTCGACGGCTGCGCCGAGTTCGGCGGCCAGTTTCTCGATGCGCACCACGTCGCCTTCGGCGACACGGTACTGCTTGCCGCCCGTCGCAATGACCGCGTACATGAGCCTTACTCCAAACCGGTAACGATGGCTGCCGGGAGCCCCGGCAGAAAGACCCGCAATTTTAGGGGATCGACCCGCCTGAATCAAGCGCTTAGGGGTTCCCGCCATTCCCTTGGCGCGGGCCGATGGGTACCATGCCGGGTTTCTCACCAGAACCCCTTCCGGACGGCTTGTCGCGCGAATGCAACTCGAAGAGATCCGGGCGCTGGTCACGGCAGACCTGCAACGCGTCGACCAGACCATCGTACAGCGGCTGGCCAGCGACATCGTGCTGGTCAACCAGGTCTCCCAGTACATCATCGGTGCGGGCGGCAAGCGGCTGCGCCCGCTGAGCGTGGTGCTGGCAGCCCGTGCATGCGGACACCAGGGTCAGAAACACGTCCCGGCCGCCGCGATCATCGAGTTCATCCACACCGCCACGCTGCTCCACGACGATGTCGTGGACGGCTCCGACTTGCGCCGCGGCCGCAATACCGCAAACCACGTCTTTGGCAACGAA
>Ga0224505_10000183_pt1 | contig 47114 bp, 53 predicted proteins | sample SF_Jan12_sed_USG_FD_169102 | JGI IMG/M metagenome (GOLD analysis project Ga0224505, IMG submission 169102) | Sediment microbial communities from San Francisco Bay, California, United States - SF_Jan12_sed_USGS_4_1 | ecosystem: Environmental > Aquatic > Marine > Sediment | place: USA: California...
GAAACCGGCGCGGCGCAGGTGGTCCCACCAGAGGCGCGACTCGACGTTGGCGGTCGTGTCCGCGTACGTGCCGGCAACCACCCCATTGCCGCTGCCCGCAGTCGCCCCTGTCCAGCGCGTAGCGTTCAGGTCGTCGCCCGGAATCGCGCGATAGCGGTCCTGGTAGCCATGGTAGGCAGCCGAGATCCCCGAGAAATCCGCGATCACGTTCTTGATCTTCGCCTGCGTGATCATTTCCTGGCCCTTGAGGATGCCGCCCAGAAGCAGGCCGATGATCACCAGAACGATCGCGATTTCCACCAGCGTGAAGCCTTTTTGTTGCGTTTTCATTCAATTACTCCTTCTGGAGCAGACTGGGTGATAAAAGAGGCCCGCAACTTTCATGCCCGTCGGATTCTCTCATCTACCGGGGAAAACAGCCAAAATTCACGGGAAAAGCGTCGGTAGATCGACAAGTGCGTCAGGGTTTCGACGCCATCCGCCGCTCGAGTTCTTCAAGTCGCTCTTTCACGAACCTGCGCTCGGCGGGATCCTGAAGCTGGCCGCTCTCCAGGAGGCCGCCGAGCATGACCTTGGCTGCCTCCAGCTCGTTCATGTCCTCTGCAATGAAGATCTCCATCTGCCTGGCCCAGAGCGGCATGCGCGGATCGCTCGTCAGCCGCTGCAGGTCCGCGGCGTAGCGGCGCGCGAGCGAGAGGTCGCGCAGCCGGTGCTTGGCGAGCAGCGCGGCTTGGGCCAGCCATGGCCAGCGACCGCCGGGATTCTCCAGGAACGCCTCGTGGACGAAGTCGAGCATTTCCCGGCACTTGGCGGGGTCGTCGACCTCGGCGTAGATGCGCGCAGCCGCAAAGAGCGGGTAGTCGCTGCGAGGGTCGGTATCGAGCGCCGCCCGCAGCCAACCGCGCAATCGGCCGTAGTCCAGCCGCCGGTAGGGCAGCACGTTACCGGCGCCGAGGTCGAACGCCTGCACGTATAGCATGGCGAGGCGCGACACGGCTGCTGGCTCGCCCAGGCTCGCCGCGCGCAGCGCGGCGGCGCGCGGCGCCGGCGGCAAGTCTTCCGCTGCTGTGGCGGGAAGCGGGCGCCAGGCCTGCCACGCGACCTGGGCGGCAAGTCCGAAGGCGAGCGCGGCCCACAGCCAGGAAGGCACGACGGCCAGCGGGCGTTCGCTGGCGCTCACAGGTTGCGCCGGTGGAAATCGAACATGCCCGCGGCGGCGAGCAGTGCAGCGTAGACCACGAGCCCGGCCACGCTCATGCCGTATTCGGCGGCCGACGGCGGGCCGTACAGGAGCCACTCGCTCTTCGTCGCCGCATCCAGGCGCGGCAACAGCAGCGCGACTGCATCGACGGCCCCGCGCGAAAGCCATTGCAGCCAGTTCTCCTCGACGAGCGGTCCCCGCGCGAGCAGCTGGATCGAGGCGATCGCCCGGCCGAGCAGGTACAGGCCCGCGACGGCCGCGAGCGCTGGCACCACCTGCGCGAGCGTGAGCGCGAAGAACAGGCTCGCGGCGCACACCAGCAGCAGCTCCAGGGCGAGCGAGGCGCCCCACAGCGCCACGCCTGCCGGGCCTGACCACAGCAGCAGCGGCAGCGAGAAGACGAGCGCGAGCCCGAGCCCCGCGGCGCCGTAGCCGGCCAGCTTGCCGAGGTAGTACTCGCTGCGCGACAGCGGCAGGGCGAGCGCCAGTTCGAGCACCTTGTCGTTGGCTTCCCGCACCAGGCTGGTGGCCACGTGCGTGGCGAGCAGGAACGCGGCGCCCGCGCGCAGCAGCGCAGCCGCGAACGCGGCCTGCAGCTCGCGGCTCTCGGTGACCGCCACCTGCGACAAGAAGACGGCGAGCCCGAGCGCAGCGGCGAGCAGCCCGAGCGCCAGCCAAGGCAGGCCGGAGCGGCGCGCTTCAAGCAACGTGGCGCGGGCGAGAAGGAGGGAGGCGGGCATCTATCGCATGGCGGCGATTCTGCGTATCTTTGCCTGCGCCGTGCCCATCACGCAAGCCGACGTTCTGCACGACGACGCCGCCCGGCTTCCGCGCGCGGCGCTCGCCTTCAGCCAGCGCCACTGGCGCTTCGTCGCCGTCGGCATGCTCGCGCTGCTGCACGTGGTGGCGCTGCGCGGGGTGGCCGACGACGGCGCGCGCGTGCTGCTGATCGCCCACCTGGGGCTCGTGCTGCTCTGGCAGCCGCTGCTGCGCGGCGAGCGGCGCGTCACGCTCGCGCAGACGGTGCTCATCGGCGCTTTTGCCGCCGCGCTGGTGTACTGGCTGAACGGCTGGCTGCTGGCCGCCTGGACCGTGATCCTCGCCGGCCTGGTCGGCGGCCGCGTGTTCCTGCACCAGGCGCGCTGGCAGCGGCGCTTCTACTTGTTGATGCTCGTGTACCTGCTCGCGCTGCTCGTGGTGGTCGTGCTGCCGCAGATCGCGCCGCGCAACGAGATCGATCCCGTGATCCGCGGCTATGCCGCGTGGGGTCTGCCGGTGCTGTTCGTGGCCATGGCGCTCGCGCCCACGGAGACCGACCCGCCCGAGGCGGCGCAGGTGATCGACTATTTCTACAGCGTATTCCTGATGCTGATGCTCGGCGTCGTCATCCTGGGCTGCTTCGCTTTCATGATGCTCGGGCGCACGGGCTACCTGCAGGCGCTGACCTACATCGTGTTCGTGATCGCCGCGGTCCTGCTGGCGATCGGCCTGGCGTGGAACCCGCGTACCGGCTACGCGGGCTTGAGCGTGTTCGTGTCGCGCTACCTGTTCTCCATCGGCCTGCCGATCGAGCAATGGCTGCAGACGCTCGCCCGCCTGTCGCATGCGGAGAGGGAGCCCGGGCGCTTCCTGGTCGAGGCGGCCGCGGCGCTCGCGCGCCTGCCCTCGGTGCAGGGCGCGTCCTGGCGCGCGGCCGGCGAATCGGGCGAGGCCGGATCGCGCACGCCTTACCCGGTCGAGTTCTCGAACGAAGAGCTCGCGCTCATCATCTACTCGCGCTACCGCACCAGCCCCGCGCTGCAGGGGCACCTGCGCCTGCTGGGGCAGCTGCTCGGCGAGTTCTACCTCGCCAAGCTGCGCGAGCGCGCGCTGCGGCAGGCGAGCTACATGGAAGCCGTGCACGAGACCGGGGCGCGCGTCACGCACGACGTGAAGAACCTGCTGCAGTCGCTCAACGTGCTGTGCTCGGTGGCGCTCGCCGAGGGCGGCGACTCGCCGGCGTCGCTGGCGCTGCTGCGCCGGCAGCTGCCGGCGGTCGCGCAGCGGCTGGGCGCCACGCTGGACAAGCTGCAGCGCCCGGCAGAGGCGACCGAGGCACCGGCGCCGGCCGCTGAGTGGTGGGAGAGCCTCGTGCGCCAGTATGCCGACCGCGGCGTGGAGTTCAGCGCACGCGCGCTGGAGGGCACCGAGCTGCCGCGCGGCCTGTTCGACAGCGTGGCGGACAATCTGCTGCAGAACGCGCTCGCCAAGCGCGCGGCCGAGCCGGGCGTGCGCGTGTCCGCCGCGCTGCAGGGCGGCGACGCGCCGGCGCTGCGGGTACGCGATTCCGGGCGAGCCGTTCCCGCCGCGCTTGCGGCGACGCTGCTGCGTGCGCCGATGCTCCAGTCCGCTGGGGGCCTGGGCATCGGGCTGTACCAGGCGGCGCGCCAGGCGCAGGCGGCGGGCTGGGTGCTGCGGCTGGAAACGAATCGCGACGGCGAGGTGTGCTTCGCGCTGGAGCGCGCGAGCGGCTAGGGCAGCAGGCCCGCGGCGACCAGCTTGGAGTAGAGCTCGCCGACCGTGATCCACGTCATCTGGTCGTCGAACTCGCCGTTCGTGGCGCCGGCCGGCGTCGGCGTGTGCCAGACGAAGACCCGGTCGCCGTTGACGTTGGCGGCCTCGTCGATGCCAGCGCTGCCGCTGACGCCGTTCTTGCCGGTGGAGAACAGGAGGGCGACGAGCGTCGTCTGGTTGCTGACCGGCGTTGCGGTGCCACAAGCGGTTGCCGTGATACCGGTTGCCGAGGCGCACACTACGAGGTCGTTCGGCTGGCAGGTGATGCCATTGGTCCTCAGGTTGGCCGCATTGGTGAAATGCGGAGCGGCACTGGCTGCCGGCGTACAGGTCGGGGTCGTGCTCGACACGGCGTAGCGGATGCGGTTGCCCCAGGCGTCGATGGCGAAGCCGTTGCCGTCCACGATCTGGAAGCCGATCGCTTGCGCGGGGAGGAAGCCGCCGTAGCTGGCGTCGCAGTTGGGCGGCGTGGTGATCGCCTCGGCGCCGGATGCCGTCGCCGGGCAGGGCAGGCGGCCGTTCACCAGGGCGAAGGCCAGGACCAACTCGCGCGCCAACTCCAGACGCCGGCGCGTTTCCTCGAAATTGCGCACGTCCGTCTGCGCCGAAAGCGTGTACAGGCCGGCAGCGAGCAGCAGGGCGACGATGGCGAACACCACCGCAAGCTCGGTGAGCGTGAAGCCGCGGGCGCGGCGGGCGCGAGAGGCCGACATCACTGCACGTACGCGAGCGGGAATGTCGGGTTGGGCGTGATCCAGTCGACAATCACCAGGCGGTCGTTCCAGGGCGCGTTGAGCCCGACGTTCGCAACCCGGTCGACCCTTGGGCGGCGCTGCTCGTAGAACGTGCCGCCATCCATGTTCTGGTACTCGAGGTAGTTGGAGAACGTCGCGCTGGGGCGCGTCTGCCCGGCGAGCGCGCGGCCCGCCAGCACCAGCAGCACGCGCGTGTTTCGGATGGTATCGTCGTTGAAGCGCAGGCAGTTGGTGGAATCGCAGCCGCCGGTGCCGGGCAGAACGTTCGGCGTGTTCTGCTGGGCGACTGCGTAGTAGAAGTTCCGGTGCCAAAGATTGCGCGCGAACCAGCTTGTATCCGGCCCGCCGCTCGGGCACACAGTACTTGTCGTGGCGAGCAGGCAATGATCGCTGACGACGTCGCGATCCATGCGGATGCGGAATTCCGCTATCGTGCCCCAGCCCATGGCGTCGATGTTGGGCAGGGTGACGTCGATCTGCGCGGTCACCGAACCATGCGGCTTGTTCCAGACGCTGCCGTCGTTCATTTCCAGTCGGCGCGAAACCGAGACCGATGCCGTCGACCAGGTGGGATCACCGTTGTTGCGCGCCTCCGCCGTCAGCTTCGACACGTTCCTGCTGCGAAGCCCCATGGCGACGTCGGTGAAGGTTGCGGTCATGCGCAGCGATATCGGGAGCGACGGATCGACTCCATCTTCTCGGTACACGCCCTCGCAGGCATACACGGTGGAGGATTCCCAGTAGCAGCTCTGCGAATCGATGCCGCCCGCGGAGGTGGTCTTCACCGCGTCGCCCGGTGCCTCGTAGAAATCGACGAATCCGGCCACGGCGGCCATCGGCAGCAACCCCTGATAAATCCCGACGTCACCCCTGAAATTGGACGCACCAGGGCTCGTGTCGAACTGCACCGCATAGGGGTAGATCGGCGCGTTTGACGTCGACGAGACCCAGCGTCGTGGCGAGTTCGAGTCGAGGGCAAACGCGGCATTGCGCAGCGCGGGCGCGATCTCGCGCTGCGCGCGCTCCTGGATCGCGGCCTCGAGCGCAGGCATGATGTCGGCGACCGTCACGCGCAGGATCTGGTCATTGAAGCTCGCGTTCGCCGAGCTGCTGACGAAACTGTTGGTGGCGTTGCCGCACTCGAGGTAGTTGCGCTTGTCCGGCGCGCCGCTCGCGGGCCGCGCCTGCGCCCAGGCCGTACAGCCCGCCACTGCCGGTACGGCGACCACCGGCCCCGGCGCGATGATCAGCGCCACCGCGGCGTTGGCAGTGCCGTCGATGGTCAGCTGGCCGACCGAATCCGGGTTGATGACCGTCTGCGCGCCGGAGAAGGCCCAGCCGGGGGAAACGATGTACCAGAGCGGCTCGCCCGCGGCATCCACCAGCTTTTCGACGCCGATCGTGCGCCACGGCAGCCTGCCGACCGCCGGCAGGCTGCAGTTGCCGTTGGCCGTGCCCTCCGCGCCCGGGACGTTGAAGTCGGCGGGCGCCTCGGGGCAGGGCAGGCTGCCGGGATTGTTCTCACCCGCCATCGCTGCACGCTGCGCCATGTAGCCGATCAGCGCCGCCTTCGCCCGGCTCAACACCTTCGCGTTGTGCTCTCGGTCGAGCGCCACGTGGCTGTTAGCGGCGTTCAGCCGGCTCGTCAGTATCCAGGCGAACACCATGACGATCACCGCGAGCAGGCCGAGCAGCGCGAGGCCGCGCTGCGCGCCGCGCCTAGCGGGACGCGTCGCCACGACGCTCGACCCTTACATGCCCGGACCCGAGCGGATCCTTGACCTCGCCCGTGGCGCGATCCAGCGTCTGGCCGACGCGCACCGGCACGCGGCGCCCGTCGTCGCCGACGCCGATGGTGACGCGCGTCGGGTCGCTGCCGCGGTTCACGCGAATGCCCTCGGCGCGCACGCCGTCGGGAATGGCATAGCCGTCCAGCCAGATGGTCGACTTGCCCTGCGAGCGCTTGACGTACCCGTCCAGGCGCGTCGTAGGCGAGGCGGCGGCCACGGCAGCCGGCTTGTCGGGCAGGCGCGCCTTGCGCCGCGCGTCCAGCGCCTCGCGCTGCTCCGGCGTGAAGAACAGGCGTCCCAGCTGCTGCGCGCCGGCAGACGCGGGCGCCAGCAGTCCGAGCGCAAGGAGCAAGAGCGCGGCGCGCCTCACGCTTTGGCTCCATGGTCGACGATGGTGATCAGGTCGATCTCGCACTCGGCGCGCAGGCGCGGCGACAGGTTGGGCGTCGCGGCCGCGACGCCGGTGCGCGTGATCGCGCAGCGGCGCACGGCGTAGTAGGCCTTGCCCGACGAGCGCAGCGCCCACAGCAGTCCGAACAGGTCGCCCTCGTGCAGCAGCGCAAGCTCCACGCGCATGGCGCTGGCGTAGAAATCCACCGTGCCGGGCTTGCCCGGCACCGAGGCGAGGGGGCGCTGGCGCTCGACGCGGTAGCGCAGATCGGGCAGCTCGAGCTCGGAGCGGATGCGCGACATGGCATCGGCCCACTCCAGCCGCTGCTCCTCGCCGAGGATGCCGAGCGCCTTCAGCTGCTGGTAGACCTTGAGCTTTTCCTTGACCTCGCGCTCCTCCTCGGCGATGCGCATGAGGCGTTCCTTGACCTGCGTACGCTCGAGCCGCGCCTGCGCAAGCAGGCGCGCCTCGGCGGCACTCTTGTCCTGCACCCAGAACACCAGCCAGGCCCCCGCGGTGAGGAGCACGATGAACGCCGCGAGGGGCAGGGCGAGCTGGCGGACTTCGCGCGCGCTCAGGTTCATGGCAGGCCCCGCGCCAGGTAGATCGTGAAGCGCGGCGCCTCGCCGCCCTCGGAGGCGGTACCGATGTCGCCCGAAAGCGTGCCCTCGGAAGTCACGTCGAAGGGCAGTTGCGTGCGCTGCACCTGGAAACTCGGGTCGGCGCGCAGCGCGTCGGCGAAGCGCTGCACTTCCGCAGTGATGGCGCGGTATTCGGAGCGGCGCATGGCCGTCACCCGCCCTTGGATCTCGAGCACCTCGGCCTGCGCACCGGGCTTGGGCTTCGCGGTCGTGGCGCCTCCCGCTGCGGGCTTGCCGCCTTCGGCCGGCCGGTCCACGGACCATAGCAGCGAGTCGATCTCGATCTGCGGAAAATCCTCCAGCACGCGCGACACATAGCGCAGCGTCTGCTCCGGCGAGCCGCTGCGCTGCGCGATCCTGGTGAACTCCTGCACCGTGGCGCGCATGTTCTCGGTGGTGGTCTGCGTGACGGGGAAGGTGGAGAACAGGCGCTCGTACTGCTGCTGATCGGCGCGCGAGTCGGTGCGCACTCGGGCGGTCTCGCCGCGCGCGGAGAGAATGTCGAGCCAGGCGGCGCCCGCGTACAGCGTGCATGCGGCGAGGCCGAGCGCGCCGGCCGCCACCAGGCCGCGCTGCAGCTGCCACAGGAAGTACCCGCGCCGCTCCTCGCGGCGCGCGAACTGCTCGCGCGGCGGCCGGCGGACTGCCAGGTGCAGGTAGAGCTGCTCGGCGCCCATGCCCGCCGGCGCCGACTTCACGCCGAGGCGTTGCGCGGCCTCCGCCAGGTCCACGGTGACGAACGACAGCCGCGCATCGGACACCAGCGCCTGCTCGAATACCGCACGCTGGCCGGGCGGCGCGATGACGACCACGTGCACCGGGGGGGCATCGCGCGGCAGCACGCGCAACGTGGAGAGGTACTGCGCGAGCCGGCCCGTCTCCGAGCGCACGAACGCGGCGAACGCCTCCGGCGTCATGTCGGCCGCGCGCTCCAGGCGCGCGAAGCGCAGCCTGCCGTTGTCCACGTAGCACTGGCGCAGCCCGGCGCTGTTGGCGTTCACGACGAAGCAGCGCCCGCCCTTCACGCCCAGGCGCGCGGCCAGCGCCGGCGCGAGCAGCGGCACGGAGAACATGCCGGCCATCTTGGCCTCGGACTCGATGAGCGCGTCCAGCCACGGTGCCAGGCGCTGCGTGTTGGTGAACGAGGTGAGCAGCAGCCGCTCGTTGCGCCGCTCGCCGCTCACGTAGCCGAGCGACAGCGCGGCGGCGAGCCGCGTGTCGCGGTAGCGCTGGGCGAGGCGCCGCCGGATGACCTGCTCGCGGTCGTTGCCGCGCAGGTACGGGATCAGCTCCTCGTGGAAGTCCTCGCCGGCCAGATCGACCACCACGGAGAACAGCGCGCCGCGATGGCCCGCGAGGTACTCGCGGAACGCCGCCACGCCCACCTCGTCGACCGGGAACTTCGCCTCCAGGTCGAGCCGCCCGCCGGACCAGGCGTAGACGCGGTGCTCGTCGGCGGTGAAGTAGGCGAGGCGCTTCATGTCAGAACTTCATCTTGCTGATCGTGTCGTACACCGGCCCGAGCACGGCGAGCATCACCCAGCCGAGGATCGCGCCGAGCACCACGGTGAGCAGCGGCTCGATCATCGCCTGCAGCCGCCCGATCGCCTCGCGCACCTCGCGGTTGTAGAAGTAGCTGACGTTGAGCAGCGCCGTGTCCAGCCCGCCGGTATTCTCGCCGATCCTCAGCATGCGGATGACGAGCGGCGGGAACAGCCCCGCGTCCTGGAAGGCCACCGTGAGGTTCTTGCCCTCGGCGATCTGCTGGCCCGCGCCGCGCAGCGCCTGCTCGACCGGGCGGTTGCCGACGATCTCCTCGCAGCTGCGGATGGCGTCGAGCACCGTGATGCCCGAGGAGTACATCATCGCGAAGCTCGAGGCGAAGCGCGACAGCACGATGCGCTTCATGATCGGGCCGATCAGCGGCATCGAGATCTTGTAGCGGTCGAGCGCATAGGCGACCGCCGGGTTGGTGCGCGCCGCGTACTTCAGCCCGAACCATGCCACGAACGGCGCGGCGAGCACCGCCCACCAGTAGTCGATGCAGAAGTTCGACACCACCATCAGGATGCGCGTCTGCAGGGGGATGTCCTGGCCCATGTTGCGGATGAACCCGGTCATCTGCGGCACGAGGTAGATCATCAGGAAGAAGGTCACCAGCAGCACGATCGAGCCGACGAAGGCCGGATACATGATCAGCTTCTTGGTCTGCGCGGCGAGCTCGTCCTCCCACTTCAGCGACTCGGTAAGGCTCTTCAGCACCTCCGCCAGGCGCCCGGTCTGCTCGCCCGAGCGCACCAGGCTGACGAACACCTTGCTGAAGACCTCCGGGTACTCGGCCAGCGCCTGCGACAGGTTCTTGCCGCCCTCGATCGCCTCCAGCAGACCGGAGATGATCTCGCGGAAACGCCGGTTCTCCGCGCTCTCGCGCAGGTCCGTCAGGCCCTCGACGACCGGCACGCCCGCGTTGGCCAGCTGCTCGAGGTGGAAGCAGAAGTTGATCAGGTCCTGGCGCGAGACGCGCGTGCCGCCGATCAGCTTGGCCGCGTCGCCGGCCGGCGCGCCATAGACCAGGTCGAGGCCCATGCGCAGCAGGCGCTGCTCGAGGTCGAACGGGTTGACCGCCTCCGTGCGGCCGAGCACGCTCTTGCCGTCCGCGTCGATCGCCTTGTAGGTGTACAGAGGCATGCTGTCGCGCTCCGGCGGCCCGGCTCCCCGGCTAGGCCATGCGATCGGTCAGGTCGACCACGCGCATCAGCTCGTCCAGGCTGCTGAGCCCCGCGCGCACCATGCGCACCCCGTCGTCGGCGAGCGTCTTGAAGCCCTTGGCGCGCGCCGCGGTGAGGATCTCCCGCGCGGTCGCGCGGCGCGCGATCAGCTCATCCAGGCCGCCGTCGATCTTCAGGATCTCGAGGATGGACTGCCGCCCTCGGTAGCCCTGGTAGTCGCACTGGTCGCAGCCCACCGCGCGGTACAGCGTCGCCGATTCCGACGCGCCCAGGCCGAGCATGCGCCGCTCGCGCGCGTCCGGGTCGTAGGACTGCCGGCAGGTGCGGCACAGGCGGCGCACCAGGCGCTGCGCGACCACGCCGATGATGTTGCCCGACATGACGTCGGGCACGATGCCGATGTCGAGCAGGCGCGGAATCGCGCCGACCGCGGAGTTGGTGTGCAGCGTCGAGTACACCTGGTGGCCGGTCATCGCGGCGCGGAACGCCATCTCGGCAGTGTCCTTATCGCGGATCTCACCGACCAGGATGGCGTCGGGGTCCTGGCGCATCAGGGCGCGCACACCGTTGCCGAAGTCGAGCTTGGCCGCTTCCGACACGGAGGTCTGCCGGATGAGCGTCATCGGGTACTCGACCGGATCCTCCAGCGTCATGATGTTGATGCCGTCGGAGTTGATGTGATTGAGGATCGAGTACAGCGTGGTCGTCTTGCCGCTGCCGGTCGGGCCGGTGACCAGGATGATGCCCTCCGGCCGCGCGATCATGCGCTTCAGCAGCTCGAGGGCGCTTTCCTCCAGCCCCAGCTTGTCCAGCGGCACGATGCCCTTCTGCCGGTCGAGAATCCTGAGCACGATGTTCTCGCCGTGCGTGGTCGGCAGGCTGGCGACGCGGAAGTCCACCACGCGGCCCGACATGGTGGCCGAGATGCGCCCGTCCTGCGGCGCGCGCGTCTCGGCGATGTTCATCTTCGACATCACCTTGAGGCGCACGGCCATCGCCGGCCAGTAGGTCTTGTGCAGGCTGCGGATCTGGCGCAGCACGCCGTCGATGCGGTAGCGGATGCGCAGGAAGTTCTGCTCGGGCTCGAAGTGGATGTCGGAGGCGCCGCGCTCCACGGCATCGGCGAGCAGCGCCGAAATCAGGCGCACCACCGGCTGCGAGTATTCGTCGCCCTCGGCGATGGTGGCGTAGTCGACCTCGCCGGTCTCGATCTCGCGCAGGATGCCGTCGATCGAGAACTCGTGGCCGTAATAGTGCTCGACGGCCCGCTCGATCTCCGAGTCGCCCGCCAGGCGCAGCTCGATCTCGACGTCGCCCTTCAGGTGGGCGCGCAGCTGGTCGACGGCGACGATGTTGTTGGTGTCGGCCAGCGCGACGATGAACTTCTTCATCTGGCGGTCGAGCGCCACCGGGAACATGCGGTAGCGCCGCGCCATGTCGCGCGGCAGCATCTTCAGGGCAGCCGGGTCGACGATGATGTGCGCGAGATCCACCGACTGCATCCCGAGCTTCTCGGAAAGCGCGTCGCGCAGCGTGGCCTCGGAAACGAACCCCAGCTGCACCAGCAGACGCCCCACGGGCGCTTTCGACTTGGTCTGCTCGAGCAGGGCGATGCGCAACTGGTCTTCGGTCAGGATGCCCTGGTCGATCAGGATCTGGCCGATGTGGCGCTTCGCCTGCGGGTTCGTGGGCGAGTTCATCCAGCCTGCATGATACAGAAAGCCCCAAAAAACCGGGCTTTAGGAACTGTCAGCGCGACAGCGCCTGAACGCGGGCCTGCGCCGTCGCGGGATCGAAAGAGGAGGTCCGCCGCAGCCCCAGTGTCAGCGCCCGGCGGTATTGCTGCAATGCGGCCGCAGGCTGCTTCATCTGCTCGAGGCTGACGGCGTAGTTATAGGCGAAGTCCGCGTTCTCCGGGTCCATCGCAGCGGCCTTGGCGAATGCCTGCTGCGCTTCCGCCCAGCGGTATTGCTGCGCGTACTGGTTGCCGAGTGAGAAATACAGCACGCTTTCCGTGGAATCGCTCGCAATCAGCCCCTTCAGCCGCGACTCGGCGCTCACCGGGTTGGTCTGGGCCGCGCGCAGTCCGAGCAGGCCGGCCTGCGCGTGCGCGTCGCGCGGATCGATCTGCAGCACGCGCCGGTAGAGGCTGTCTGCGGCCGCGAATCGCTGCGCGCGCGTTTCCACCGCCGCGAGCCCGAGCAGCGCATCGCGGTTCCCCGGTTCGTCCGCCAGCGCCGAATCGTAGTCCCGGCGCGCGCGTTCCATGTCGCCCGCCTGGTACGCCTCGTAGCCGCTCGCGACCAGCGGATGGATCCGGGCCTGCGGACGCGTGGCCGTCACGGCCGCACGCGCCGGCCTGGCCGACGGCGCGGCCTCCTCCGCCGGGCGTACGCTCGGCCGCGGCTTGGGCGCCGCGCGTGGCTGCTCCGCGGTCCGCGGGCGCGCCGCGGCGGCTGCGGGCTTGCGCACGGCCGGTGGCGGCGCGGGCTGCGCAGCGGGCTGTGCCGCTTCCGTCGCCGGCGCGCTCGCAACCGGTAGTCCGGGCAGCGCGCCGGCCGGGATGCTCTCCAGTCTCGGCCCGGCCTGCGGCGCGGGGCTGACCGCCGCGACGACGGTTTCGCCGGACGGCGGCTTCACATCCTTGACGTACAGAGATTGCGGCGGCCGCAACTGGATCCAGAAGTAGATGACCGTCCCGACCGCGAACGCGCCGAGCACGCCGACGGTGATATAGAACGGCAGCCGCGGGTTGGGCTCACGCATCTTGGCTTCGAAAGGCTTGCGCGCTACCGCGCGCTGCGCCGCCTGCGGGTCGGTCCTGGGGCGCGCCGCGGCAGCCGGTCGCGGCGCGCTCTGCGGCGCGGGCTCGGCGGCCCGGGCGGCGGCGATGTCTTCCGACTGGATCTCCAGCGGCCCGGTGATCTGCGGCAGCTCGTCGCGCGTCACGACGCGTCTTTCCTCAGCGGCGGGCGCGGGCGGCGCGTCGTCGGCGAGCCGCAGCTCGCCCGGGCTTTCCGCCTCGCCCTCGCGCGCGCGCTTCTGCGCCTCTTCCTTGGCCTTCTCCGCCTTCTTCAGCGCCTCGAGCAGCAGGCTCATGTCACTTGTCCGCCGGCGCGCCCGCGGCGTCCGCATTGCCTCGCGGCCGCGTGAGGAAATTTTCCGTCGGCAGCAGGTTGCGGAAGTGCGCGTAGTCGCCGTCGACGCTGGCGTCGTTGATCACGGTCACGCGCAGGAAGATCACCAGCTCGGTCTTGCGCGTGATCTTGCGCTCCTGCGCGAACAGCTTGCCGAAGAACGGGATCTTGTTCACGCCGGGGATCGTGTCCTCGACGTTCTCGATCGAGTCCTGCATCAGGCCGCCGAGCACCGCGGTCTGCCCGCTCTGGATGCGCAGCATCGAATCGAACTCGCGCGTCTCGAACACCGGGATCAGGTTGGGGGATGCTGCCGACAGCGCAGGGTTCGGGTCGATCGCGTCGGCGACCTTGCGGCGAATCGTCGGCCGCACGTTGAGCACCACGGTCTCGGCTTCGCTGATCTGCGGCAGCACGCTCATCATGAAGCCCTCGGCCGCCACGTTGGGCGTGGTCGTGAAGGCGGGCGGCACGACGATGCCGCCCACGCCCCCCGTGACCGTCACCGGCGTGGTCGAGGGCGTGATGGTGAAGTACACGATGTCGCGCGTCACGCGCAGCAGCGCGATCTGGTTGTTGACCACGCTGATCTTCGGGCTGGACAGCACGCGCACGTTGCCGAAGGATTCGAGCAGCTTGATGGCGACGTTCAGGTTCTGGCTGACCACCGCGCCGCCCAGCAGGAAGGCGTTGGTGGCGATCTGGGCCGGCGTGCCGGCGGAAATCTGGTTGAACTCGACGCCGGACTGACCGGTGTTGAATCCCGGACGGCCAGTTTGCGCGGCGCCCGTGCGCAGCCGCTGCCAGTCGATGCCGCGCTGATATTCGTTGCTCAGCTGCACTTCCGCAACCGTCGCCTCGATGAGCACCTGCCGGCGCACGTTCGCCATCACCGAATCGAGGAATTCCTGCACCTTGGCGTGCTGGCGCGAGGAGGCGCGCACCAGGAGCACCCCGCTTTCGCGGTTGCCGATCACGTTGCTCGCCGTCTGTCCGCCCGGCGCCGTGGCTGCGCCCGCCGCCGGCTTTGCCGTGGGGCCGCCGCCGAGGATGTCCTGGATGTTCTGCACCAGCGTATCCCAGAGCTGGCTGTTCGCGGTGACATCGACACTCGCAGTGGACCCGGTGCCCGTCGTGGCCCCGCCGCCCCCGCCTCCGCCGGCGCTGCCTCCGGTGCCCGAGCCGGAAGCGGATCCACCGCCGAACTGCGTATTGGTTTGCGACTGCATCTTCAGGTTGCGCGAGGCGGTCACGAAGTCGACCCGGTAGGCGCGCAGGTACGGGGTGTCCGGCAGGACCTGGAGGTTCTGCCCGCTCAGCTCGTAGCGCATGTCCACCTGCCGCCCGATGCGCTCCAGGAGCTGCGGCAGGGTCTGGTCGACTGCATTCAGAGTGACTGACCCGGTGATACCGGGGTGCACGTCGATGTTGATCCGGGCGTCGCGCGCCAGCGCGAAAAGCAGCTCCTGCGCGGGCACGCCGTTGACGACCACACTATAGGTTTCGGGCGCAGGCTTGGGCTCCGGCTTGGGCAGTACCGGGGCGACCTGGACGGGCGGGGGAATGTTGCCGGCCGCTGGGGGTGGAGGGAGTTCGATTCCCAGGTGCGTCGTGGAGGGCTTTGCGGGCTCCTGCGCACAGCCAGCCAGAGCGCCCGCCAGCACGGCCACCGACAGCGTGAGCTTCCAGTGCATGAGTCCCCACCCTCTCCCTGGGAAAACTAGCATAGCACGGGTCTGCGTGAAGAAAAGCGGCTAAGGGTCTGTCGCGGGAGAGTTTTCAGGATTTTGCAAAACCCGCGTCAAAGAACCCGCCGAACCTCCGCATAAGTCCTCGGGGCCAGGGGGAACTCCCGCTGATACTTCGGTGGCAGGGCCCGGGCGGCCTGCAGGGCCTCTTCGGCGCTCGCGTAGTCCCCGTAGGTCGCCCAGATGCGGTACGTCCCACCCCCCCCGGCGACCGGCACGACGTACACGTTTTCCAGGGGCACGAGGTCGCGCGCGCGGACCAGGAACCGTTCGACCCTGGCGGCATCGCTGCTCTCCGTGTAGTAGAGCTCGAGCGTCACGCGCTCGCCCGCCACGACCTCGAGGTGCCTGCGCGTCGCCTCCAGCCGGGACGCCAGCAGCGGCTGGCCCCTCGAAGCGTATGCGGAAAGCCGCTGCGCCTGCTCCCGGTCGAGTTGGGGCGGTGCTGGCGCAGCCTTCGGGGGCTCCGGGGGCGCTGCGGGAACCGGCGCGGCCGCAACCGGCGCGGCAGCCGGGGGCGCCGCGGGCGGCTCGGCGGAGGGCGCGGCAGGGGCTGCCATCCGCGCCGGGGCAAGGTCCGCCAGGCCGCGCTCGTACAGCCGGTAGGCGCCAAGGCCGATCAGCACGCCGGCGAGTCCGGCCGCGCCGACGGCGGCAAGCCTGCGGGCGTCCGGCCGGCGCGGCGCGAACTCGGAGTCGTTCACGGCGGCACGCACATGCTTCGGGGTGACCGCGTGCGCCCCCTCTCCGAACGCGGCGAGCAGCGCCTTGTCGGCCAGGATGTTGACGCGCCGGGTCAACCCGCCGGACGCACGCGCCACCCGTGCGAGGGCCTGGGCCGCGAAGAGGTCGGGCCCACGATATCCAGCGGCGCGCATGCGGAACGACACATACGTTCCGACCTCCGGCACCGAGAGCGGCCGTGTGCGGAAACTGTGCGTGATGCGGTCCTTCAGCTGGCGCATGGAGGTCTTGCCGAGGACCTCGTCGAGCTCGGGCTGGCCGAAGAGCACGATCTGCAGGAGCTTGTGGCGGCTGGTCTCCAGATTGGAGAGCAGCCGCACCTGTTCCAGCGCGTCCTCGGGCATGGCGTGCGCTTCGTCGATGAGCACGACGGTGCGCCGCCCGCGCCCGTAGGCGGCGATCAGGTGGTCCTGCAGTGCGTGCAGCACGCCCGTGGCGCGCCCGCCTGTCACCTCGAGCTTCAGCTCCTCGGCGACCGCCAGCAGGATCTGGTCGCGCGACACCGAGGGGTTGGCGAGGTACACGGTGTCCACCTGCGCCGGCAGGCGCTCCATGAGCACGCGGCACAGCATGGTCTTGCCGCTGCCGACCTCGCCAACCACCTTGACGATGCCTTCGTCGTGCAGCGTCGCGTACAGCAGCGCTTCGAGCGTGGCGCCACGGTCGGCGCCGTCGAAGAAGAAATCGGTGTGCGGCGTGATGCGAAACGGGGGCTCCTTGAGCCCGAAGTGCTCGAGGTACAGGGACATCCGCCTAGTGTTCCTTCCCGTCGGTGTTGTTCATGCGGCTGTACAGCGTCGTGCGGTTCACGCCCAGGAGCTTGGCTGCCTGGCTCACGTTGCCGCGCGTCAGGCGCAGCGCGGCTTCGATGTAGGTACGCTCCCAGGTCTTGAGCGTCTCGTCGAGGTTGAAGCCGCCTCGCTCGAGATCGCGCTCCGCCTCGACGGACAGGTCGCGCGCCTCGGGTACCGACGGCGGCGGCGTCTCGAGGTCGAGCTCGGGCTCGACCTCGGCCGCAGAGAGCCGGCGGCCTGCGTACTTGGTGGTCAGGCGGATGACGATGTTGCGCAGCTCGCGCACGTTGCCCGGGAAGCAGTACGCCAGCCACGTGCGCTCGGCCGAGGCATCGAGCGAGAAGGGCGCGACGCCGGCCTGCGCCGCGTAGGCACCGCGGAAATGCTCGAGCAGCAGCATGCGGTCATGGCCCATGTCGCGCAACGGCGGCACCGCGATCGTCAGCACCGAAAGGCGGTGGTACAGGTCGGCGCGGAAGCGCCCCTGGCGCAGCTCCTGGCGCAGGTCCCGGTTGGTGGCGGCGATCACGCGCGCGCGCGCCACGCGGCGCTGCGTCTCGCCCACGCGCTGGTACTCGCCGTTCTCCAGCACGCGCAGGAGCTTCGCCTGCATCTCGAAGGGCAGCTCGCCGATCTCGTCGAGAAACAGCGTCCCGTCCTGCGCGTCCTCGAAGTAGCCCGACTTGTTCGCGGTGGCGCCGGTGAACGCGCCCTTCACGTAGCCGAACAGGGTCGGCTCGACCAGCGTGGGCGCGATGGCCGCGCAGTTGAGCGCCAGGTACGGGCGTGCGGCGCGCCGCGAGCCGCGGTGCAGCGCGAGCGCGACGCGTTCCTTGCCGCTGCCGGATTCGCCCTCGATCAGCACCGGGAAGGGCGCGTCGGCGGTCTGCGCGATCAGGGCCCGCAGCCGCACCAGCGGCTCGCTCTCGCCGATCAGCTCGGCGCTGTCTTGCGCGGCCGGCGCGGTCTCCGCGGCGGAGAAGGCGAGCGCGCGCTGCAGCGTCGCCTTGAGCACCGCCGGATCGCACGGCTTGGCGATGAACTCGGCGGCGCCGAGCGCGCGTGCATGGCGCGCGTGCGCCGCGTCGTTCTGGCCCGAAAGCACGAAGATGCGCATGGCGGGGGAGTGCGCCAGCAGGTCGGCGATCAGCTGGAACCCCTCGTCGGGCAGGTGCGGGCGCGGCGGCAGCCCCAGGTCTACGAGCGCGAGCTGCGGCGGCTGCGGCAGCTGGCGCAGGAGTTCGATGGCGTGCCGGCGCGACTCGCAGGCGTACACCTCGAAATCCGTGCCGAGCGCGAAGGCGAGCGTGTCGGCGATCAGCGTGTCGTCGTCGACGATCAGCAGCGCCGGCCGCGCGCTGCGGGAGTCGGACGCGTCAGTCGCCATGCACGCAGCGCAGGTACGCGCGCTCGAGGTTGGGCTCGTCGTAGCGCGCGCACAGCTCGGACGGTGCGCCGCGGAAGCGCAGGCGGCCGCGCTCGAGCACGGCGATGCCCGAGCACAGCTCCTCGACGTCGGCGAGCACGTGCGAGGTGAAGAACAGCGTGCGGCCCTCGCGGCGCAGCCGCGCGAGCACCGCCTTGACCGCCAGCCGGCTCGCGGGATCGAGGCCGCTCATCGGCTCGTCGAGCACCGTCAGCTCGCGCGCCAGCAGGAATCCGCCGGCCAGGCCGAGCTTCTGCATCATGCCCTTGGAGAGCTCGCGCACCGGCCGCTCGAGCGTGTCGGCCTCGAGGGCGAGCTCGGCCAGCAGCGCGCGCGCCTGCTCGTCGCGATAGGCGCCGCCGCCCAGGCGCACGGTCAGCTCGAGGAACTCGCGCCCACGCAGGTAGTGGGGCGGCAGGAAGCGCTCGGGCACGTAGGCGAGGCGCGCGCGTGCGCGCGCCTCGCGGCTCGGCGTGTCGAAGATCTCGATATGGCCGGCATCGACGGCGCAGAAGTCCAGCATGCATTTGAGCAGCGTGGTCTTGCCGGCGCCGTTGGCGCCGACCAGGCCGAACGCCTCGCCCTGCGCGACCTCGAGGTCGACGCCGGCGAGCGCTTCGCGCCGGCCGAAGCGCTTGCTCAGGCCCGTCACGCGCACTGCGGCGCCGGTCACGGCTCTGTCCACGGCCCTTACTATATTGGAAACGGCGCTGCCTCGATCATGGGGGGCGGCGCGGTGCCGCGGTCGAGTAAAATCCCGGCGTTGCCGCCGCCCCCCCTTCCCGTGGCAGAGCCCGCCATCGCCGAGATCGAGCGCCTGTCGTTCGCCTACGACCGCCGCCCCGTGCTGCACGACATCGACCTGCGCATTCCGCGCGGCAAGGTGGTGGCCATCATGGGTCAGTCCGGCTGCGGCAAGACGACGCTGCTGCGCATCCTGATGGCGGCGCTGCTTCCGGGCGAAGGGCGCGCGCGCGTGCTCGGCGTGGACACGGCGGCGCTCGACCGCGACGGGCTGTACGCCCTGCGCCGGCGCATGGGCATGCTGTTCCAGTTCGGCGCGCTGTTCACCGACATGACGGTGTTCGACAACGTCGCGTTCCAGATGCGCGAGCACACCGACCTGCCCGAGGACGTGATCCGCGATCTCGTGCTGCTCAAGCTCGAGGCGGTGGGACTGCGCGGGGCGGCGCCGCTCATGCCGGGCGAGCTCTCGGGCGGCATGGCGCGGCGCGTGGCGCTGGCGCGCGCCGTGGCGCTCGACCCCGAGCTCATCCTCTACGACGAACCATTCACCGGGCTCGATCCGATCGCGCTCGGCGCCATCGCGCGGCTGGTGCGGCAGCTGAACGACGCACTGGGCGCCACCTCGGTGATCGTGACGCACGATGTCGCCGAGACGCTGCCGCTCGTGGACTACGTGTACTTCATGGCCGACGGCCGCGTGCTCGCGCAAGGGGCGCCGGCGGACGTGCGCCGCACGGGAGTCGAGTTCGTCGAGCAGTTCGTCACCGGCGCCAAGGACGGCCCGGTGCCGTTCCACTATCCGGCGGCGGGCTATGAGGCCGATCTCGGCCTCGCCGCGGGCGCCTAGGCATGCGCGCGGCCCTCGCCCGTCTGGGTGCCGCTGTTACCGCGGGCGTGTGGCGCCTGGGCTACGCCAGCCGCTTCTTCGGCTACCTGCTGGTGCATTCGGGCACCGCGCTGCGCCGCTTCCGGCTGACGGTGCGCGAGATCTACTTCGCGGGCGTGCTGTCGCTCATCATCATCCTGGTCTCGGGCCTGTTCGTCGGCATGGTGCTCGGCCTGCAGGGCTACGAGACGCTGCAGCGCTACGGCTCGTCGGAAGCGCTCGGCGTGCTGGTGGCGCTCTCGCTGGTGCGCGAGCTCGGCCCGGTGGTCGCCGGCCTGCTGTTCGCCAGCCGCGCGGGCAGCGCCATTACCGCGGAGATCGGCCTGATGAAGGCCACCGAGCAGCTCTCGGCCATGGAGATGATGGCGGTCGATCCGATCGCGCGCGTGGTCGCGCCGCGCTTCTGGGGCGGTGTCCTCTCGATGCCGCTGCTCGCGGCGCTTTTTTCGGCCATGGGCATCTTCGGCGGCTACCTGGTGGGGGTGGTGCTGATCGGCGTGGACGAGGGCGCGTTCTGGTCGCAGATGCAGGACGCCGTGGACGTGCGCAAGGACGTGCTCAACGGCGTGATCAAGAGCGTGGTGTTCGGCGTGGCGGTCACGCTGATCGCCGTGTTCGAGGGCTACGACGCGGCGCCCACGGCCGAAGGCGTGTCCGGCGCCACGACGCGCACCGTCGTCACGTCCTCGCTCGCCATCCTGGCGCTGGATTTCGTGCTCACCGCGCTCATGTTCACCGGAGGTAACTCATGACCCGTTCCACCATCGATCTCTGGGTCGGCGTGTTCGTCGCCATCGGCCTCGGCGCGCTGCTCTTCCTCGCGCTCAAGGTCGGCAACCTCGCCTCGTTCTCCACCGCCGAGACCTACCGGCTGGAGGCTCGCTTCTCCAACATCGGCGGCCTCAAGGTGCGCGCGCCGGTGAAGAGCGCGGGCGTGGTCGTGGGCCGCGTGGCTGAGATCGGCTTCGACAGCGAGGCCTACGAGGCGATCGCGGTGCTCTCGCTCGACGCGCGCTTCAAGTTCCCGCGCGACACCTCCGCCAAGATCCTCACCTCGGGGCTGCTCGGCGAGCAATACATCGGCATGGAGGCCGGCGCCGACACGCGCATGCTGGAGGACGGCGGGCGGCTGCGCCTCACCCAGTCCGCGGTGGTGCTGGAGAACCTCATCAGCCAGTTCCTGTTCAACAAGGCCGCCGAGGGCGGCGGGGACAAGAGCGGCAAGTGAGGCTGCGCGTGCTTGCGCTGGGACTCGTCCTGGCCGCGTCGGGCTGCGCGACGACCGGCGCGGGCGACCCGCGCGATCCGCTGGAGACCATGAACCGGGGCGTGCTTGCCTTCAACGACGCGGCCGACGCAGCCCTGCTCCTACCGGCGGCGCGCGCGTACCGCGTCGTGCTGCCGGAAGGCTTGCGCGGCATGGTGCGCAACTTCTTCACCAACCTGGACGATGTGTGGATCGGCACGAACAATCTCCTGCAGGGCAAGCCCGCCGACGCGGCGAGCGACGGGCTGCGCTTCCTGTTCAACAGCACGCTGGGCTTCTTCGGCCTGATCGACCTGGCGAGCGAGGTGGGGCTGGAAAAGCACAACGAGGACCTCGGCCAGACGCTGGCGCGCTGGGGCGTGGGCGAGGGGCCGTACCTCATGCTGCCGCTGCTCGGGCCGAGCACGACGCGCGACACCGCGGCGCTGCCGGTCGACTGGCTGGCCGACCCGGTGCTCACGGCGCGGCCCATCGCGCTGCGCAATTCGCTGACCGCCGTACGCTTCGTCGCACGGCGCGAGGAGCTGCTCGACACGACGCGCGCGCTGGAGGAGGCCGCGCTCGACCGCTACGTGTTCCTGCGCGAGTCGTACCTGCAGCGACGCAAGAGTCTGGTATACGATGGCCGCCCGCCCCGCGAGCGGCCGCCCGCGGAATGAGGAGAACGACGATGAAATCGATGCTCGCTGCTGCTGCCCTGGCCCTGGCCGCCGGCGCCGCCCCTGCGCAGGTGATGCCGCCGGACGCGCTGGTGAAGGACGTGATGCTCGACATCCAGCGCTACATCCTCGAGGACAAGGACCTGCGCGGTGGCGACCGCGTCAAGACCATCCAGCTGATCGAGCAGAAGGCGCTGCCGCACTTCAACCAGCTGGGCATGACCGCGCTCGCCGTCGGCGTGCACTGGCGCAAGGCGACGCCCGAGCAGAAGAAGCGCCTGGTGGAGGAGTTCCGCACGCTGATCCTGCGTACCTACGCCAGCTCGCTCAGCGCGTTCGCCGACCAGAAATTCGAGTTCCGCCCGATGCAGATCAAGCCCACGGACACCGACGTGACGGTGCCGGTGCGCATCGTGCAGTCGGGCACGCAGCCGATCCTGGTGGAGTACGACATGGAGAAGACGCCCAACGGCTGGAAGTGCTACGACATCCGCATCGCCGGCATCAGCCTGGTGGTCAACTACCGCACCGAGTTCGGCATCATCGTGCGCGATAAGGGCATCGACGGGCTGGTCGAGGCCCTGCAGACGAAGAACAAGTCGCTCGACAAGACGCAGGCGGGCGCCGGCAAGTGATGCGTGTCGAGGGAACCCGGCTCAGCGTGATCGGCCCGGCGACGCTCGCCACGGCCTCGCGGCTGCTCGAGGAGGCGCGCGGCGCGCTGGCGGGCGGCGTGACCGAAGTGGACCTGGGCGAGGTGACCGACGTCGACTCGTCCCTGCTCGCGGTGCTGTTTGCCTGGATGCGCGAGGCGAAACAGCGCGGGCGCACGCTGGCGCTGCGGCGCGTGCCGCCGGACCTCGCCAGCCTGGCGCGCCTGTACGGCGTCGCCGAGCTGCTGGCGCCAGAAGCCGACCGCTGATTCCCGCCATCGACGTCCGCGGCGTGGAGAAGCGCTATGGCGCGCTGCGCGCGCTCGCCGGCGTGTCGCTCGCGGTCGAGCAGGGCGAATTCTTCGGGCTGCTCGGGCCGAACGGGGCGGGCAAGACGACGCTCATCAACATCATCGCCGGCCTGGCGCGCGCCGACGCGGGACGCGTTGCGGTGCTGGGCGCGGACGTGCGCCAGGAGTATCGCCGCGCGCGCCGGCTGCTGGGGGTGGTGCCGCAGGAGCTGGTGTTCGACCCGTTCTTCACCGTGCGCGAGACGCTGCAGCTGCAATCGGGCTACTTCGGCTTGCGCGCCAACGACGCCTGGATCGACGAGGTCATGCACCATCTCGACCTGACGGCCAAGGCCGACGCCAACATGCGCGCGCTGTCCGGCGGCATGAAGCGGCGCGTGCTGGTCGCCCAGGCGCTGGTGCACAAGCCGCCGGTCATCGTGCTCGACGAGCCCACGGCCGGCGTCGACGTCGAGCTGCGCCAGGAGCTGTGGCAGTTCGTGCGGCGCCTGAACCGCGACGGCCACACGGTCGTGCTGACCACGCACTATCTCGAGGAAGCCGAGGAGCACTGCCAGCGCATCGCCATGCTCAAGGCGGGCTGCATCGTCGCGCTCGACACCACGCAGAACCTGCTGGCGAGCCTCAAGGGGCCGCACCCGGCGGACCTGGAAGACGTGTTCCTGCACCTCATGCAGAAGCACTAGCCCGTGACCGGCTTCGCGACGCTCTTGTACAAGGAGGTGCTGCGCTTCTGGAAAGTGGCGTTCCAGACGGTGGCCGGCCCGGTACTCTCCGCGCTCCTTTACCTGGTCATCTTCGCGCAGGCGCTGGGCGAGCGCGTCGTGGTGTTCGACGGCGTGCCGTTCACCGCGTTCCTCGTTCCCGGGCTGGTGATGATGAGCGTGCTGCAGAACGCCTTCGCCAATAGCTCCTCCAGCCTGATCCAGTCCAAGGTGACGGGCAACCTGGTGTTCGTGCTGCTCGCGCCGCTCTCGAGCGCGGAGTTTTTCGCCGCCTACGTGCTCGCCGCAGTGGTGCGCGGGCTGGCAGTGGGCGTCGGCGTGCTGGCGGTGACGATGTGGTTCGTAGAGCTGCGGCTCGCCGCGCCGCTCTGGGCGCTCGCCTTCGCTTTCCTCGGCGCGGCGCTGCTCGGCGTGCTGGGGCTGCTCGCGGGCCTGTGGGCGGAGAAGTTCGACCAGATCGCGGCGTTCCAGAACTTCCTCGTGCTGCCGCTCACCATGCTGTCGGGCGTGTTCTACTCGATCCACTCGCTGCCACCGCTCTGGCAGCAGGTCTCGCACTTCAATCCGTTCTTCTACATGATCGACGGCTTCCGCTACGGCTTCTTCGGCGCGGCCGACGTCGCGCCCGCCGCGAGCCTCGCAGTGGTCGCGGTAAGCTTGGCGCTTCTGTCGGCGCTGGCGCTGCGCCTGCTGGCCGCCGGCTACAAGATCAGGACCTGAGCATGGTGACACCGGAAAGCATCGAGGCCAGCATCCGCGCCGGGCTGCCCTGCGAGCGCGTCGAGGTCGTGGGCGACGGCCAGCACTTCCAGGCGCTCGTCGTGTCGGCCGCGTTCGCCGGCAAGAGCCGCGTGCAGCGCCACCAGCTGGTATACGCGGCACTCGGCGAGCGCATGCGCGAGGAGGTGCACGCGCTGTCGATGAAGACGCTCACGCCCGAGGAGCTGGCCGCCGGTGGATAAGCTGAGGATCACCGGCGGGCGGCCGCTGGAAGGCGAGGTGCGCGTCTCGGGCGCGAAGAACGCCGCGCTGCCGATCATGTGCGCAGCGCTGCTCACCGACCAGGCGCTCGCGCTCGACAACGTGCCGCGGCTGATGGACGTGCGCACCATGGCGAAGCTCCTCGCGCAGATGGGCGTGCGCATAGGCGCCCAGGAGGACGGGCGCCTCGAGCTGCAGGCCGCCGTCGTCGGGCATCCCGAGGCGCCCTACGACCTGGTGAAGACGATGCGCGCCTCGGTGCTCGTGCTGGGGCCGCTGCTTGCGCGCTGCGGGCGCGCGCGCGTGTCGCTGCCCGGCGGCTGCGCCATCGGCGCGCGGCCGGTGGATCAGCATGTCAAGGGCCTGCAGGCGATGGGCGCGGAGATCAGCGTCGAGCGGGGCTACATGAACGCCAGCGCCCGTCGGCTGCGCGGCGCGCGCATCGTCATGGACCTGGTGACGGTGACCGGCACGGAGAACCTGATGATGGCGGCGGTGCTCGCCGAGGGCACCACGGTGCTCGAGAACGCGGCCTGCGAGCCCGAGATCGTGGATCTGGCGCGCGTGCTGCGGTCCATGGGCGCGCGCATCGAGGGCGCGGGCACGACGACCCTGCGCATCGAAGGCGTGCGCGCACTCCAGGGCGCGCGCCATCGCGTCATGCCCGATCGCATCGAGACCGGTACCTATCTCGCCGCTGTCGCCGCTGCCGGCGGCAAGGTGACGCTGACCGGGACGGCCGCGGATACCCTCGGCGCGACCATCGACAAGCTCTCCGACGCCGGCGCCCGCATCTCGGCGCAGGGCGAGCGCATCGACATCGAGATGGCGTCGCGACCGCGCGCGGTCAGCCTGTCCACGGCCCCGTACCCCGGGTTCGCCACGGACATGCAGGCCCAGGTGATGGCGATGGACTGCGTCGCCGACGGCACGGCGCACGTCACGGAGACCATTTTCGAGAACCGCTTCATGCACGCGCTGGAGCTGCAGCGCCTGGGCGCCGACATCGTCATCCACGGCAACACCGCGATCGTGAAGGGCGTCGAAAGGCTGCAGGGTGCGAACGTGATGGCCACCGACCTGCGCGCCTCGGCGGGCCTGGTGGTGGCGGGCCTCGCGGCACAGGGCGAGACCGTGATCGACCGGATCTATCACCTGGATCGCGGTTACGAGGCCCTGGAAGACAAGCTCTCGCGGCTGGGCGCGAAAATCGCCCGGGTGCGCTAAAATCCCTTTCCGAATCAAGCTTGAACGGGCCCTTCGGGGCCTTTTTTCATTTTGCACCATGACCGGCATCGGCATCGCGCTGTCCAAGGGACGGATCCTGGAGGAGACGGGGCCGCTGCTCGCGCGCGCCGGCCTTAGCCCCCGGGAAGACCCGGAGCGCTCGCGCAAGCTCATCATCCCGACCGCACGGCGCGGCGTGCGCCTGGTCATCGTGCGCGCGTCCGACACGCCGACCTACGTGGCGCACGGCGCGGCGGACCTGGGCATCGCCGGCAAGGACGTGCTCGCCGAGCACGGCGGCGAGGGACTGTACCAGCCGCTCGACCTCGGCATCGCGCGCTGCCGCATGATGGTCGCCGTGCGGCAGGGCTTCGACTACGCGGGCGCGGTGCGCCAGGGCGCGCGGTTGCGCGTGGCGACCAAGTACCTGCACACGACGCGTGCGTTCTTCGCCGACAAGGGCGTGCACGTCGACCTGATCCGGCTGTACGGCTCGATGGAGCTCGCGCCGATCCTTGGCCTTGCCGACGCGATCGTGGACCTCGTGTCCACCGGCAAGACGCTCAAGGCCAACAAGCTGGTGGCGGTCGAGGAGATCATGCCGGTGTCCGCGCGTCTGATCGTCAACGAGGCTGCGCTGAAGACGCGGCGCGCGCTGCTGCAGCCGCTGATCGACGGCTTCGCGCGGGCGGTGGCGCCGTGAGGCTGCGGCGCCTGTCCACGGCGGACGCCGGGTTCGACGCCGAGCTCGAGCGGCTCACGCGCTACGAGGCAGCGCAGGACCAGGCGGTCGAGGCGGCGGTGCGCGCCATCATCGCGGACGTGCGCGCGCGTGGCGACGCGGCCGTACTAGAGTACACGCGCAGGTTCGACCGCGTGCCGGCGGACTCGATGACGGCGCTGGAAGTGCCGCGCGGCGCGCTCGAGGTGGCGCTCGCCGCGCTGTCGGCGGCGCAGCGCGAGGCCCTGCAGGAAGCCGCGGCGCGCGTGCGCGCCTTCCACGAGCGCCAGCGCGCTCAATCCTGGGAGTTCACCGACGCGGAGGGCACGCGGCTCGGGCAGCGCGTCACGCCGCTCGAGCGCGTCGGCGTGTACGTGCCCGGCGGCAAGGCCGCCTATCCGTCCACCGTGCTGATGAACGTCATCCCGGCGAAGGTCGCGGGCGTGGGTGAGATCGTCATGACCAGCCCGAACGCCGAGCCGATGGTGCTTGCCGCCGCGGCGCTCGCCGGCGTGGACCGCGCGTTCGCCATCGGCGGCGCGCAGGCCGTGGCTGCGCTCGCCTACGGCACGGCGACGGTGCCGCGCGTGGACAAGATCGTCGGCCCGGGCAACGCCTACGTCGCGGCCGCCAAGCGGCAGGTATTCGGCCAGGTCGGCATCGACATGATCGCCGGGCCCTCCGAGATCCTGGTGATCGGCGACGGCGCGACGCCGCCGGACTGGGTGGCGATGGACCTCCTTTCCCAGGCCGAGCACGACGAGATGGCGCAATCGATCCTGCTCTCGCCGTCGAAGGAATACCTCGATGCCGTGGACGCGAGCGTCGCGAAGCTGCTGCCGACGCTTGCGCGCCGCGCGGTGGCCGAAGCGTCACTCGCCGCGCGCGGCGCGCTCGTCCTGACGCGCAGCCTCGAGGAGGCCTGCACCCTCGCCGATCGCATCGCGCCCGAGCACCTGGAGCTGTCGGTGGCGGATCCCGAGCCGTTGCTTGCCCGGCTGCGCCACGCGGGTGCGATCTTCCTCGGCCGCTGGAGCTCGGAGGCCATCGGCGACTACTGCGCCGGCCCCAACCACGTCCTGCCCACCGCGGGCACGGCGCGCTTTTCCTCGCCGCTCGGCGTGTACGACTTCCAGAAGCGCACCAGCGTCATCGGCGTCTCCGCGTCCGGCGCGCGCACGCTCGGCAAGGTGGCGCAGACGCTTGCCGAAGGCGAGGGCCTGCAGGCGCACGCGCGTTCCGCGGCCATGAGGTTCGAGTGAGCGCCGCCGACAAGGTCGTGCGGCCGGAGATCCGGGCCATGCGCGCCTACCAGGTGAGCGATGCCACCGGCCTGGTGAAGCTCGACGTGATGGAGAGTCCCTACGGCCTGCCGAAGGAACTCGCGGAGGAGGTCGGCCGCCTGGTGGCGGGCCTGTCGCTCAACCGCTATCCGGTGCCGACCGCGCAGAAGCTGCGCGCGCTGATCCGCCGGGTGATGCAGGTGCCGGCAGGCTGCGACGTGCTGCTGGGCAACGGCTCGGACGAATGCATCCAGTACATCACCGCGAGCGTCGCCCGCGAGGGCGCGGTGGTCATGGCGCCCACGCCCTCCTTCGCGATGTTCTCGATGCACGCCCTGTTCTACCGGCTGCGCTTCGCCGGCGTGCCGCTGCGCGCGGACTTCTCGCTCGACGCCGAGGCCTTTCTCGCGGCGATGGCGAAGGAGTGCCCGGCGCTGGTGTGGATCGCCTACCCGAACAACCCGACGGGCAACGCCTTTCCGGTCGCCGATATCGAGCGCATCGTGCGCGCCGCGCCGGGGCTCGTCGTGATTGACGAGGCCTACCAGCCCTTCGCGGGCGCAACCTTCATGCCGCGGCTGGCGGAGTTCGAGAACATGGCGGTCATGCGCACCGTGTCGAAGATCGGCATGGCCGGCCTGCGCCTGGGCTACGTCGCCGCCCGGCCGGAGTGGATCGAGGCCTTCGACAAGGTGCGCTCGCCCTTCAACGTGAACGTCGTCACCGAGGCGGTGGCGATCAAGCTGCTGGAGAACAAGGCGGTACTGGACGCGCAGGCCGCCAGGGTGCTCGCCGAGCGCGAGCGCATGCGCCCCGAGCTGGAGCGGCTGCCTGGCCTGACGGTGTACCCGACAGCGGCGAACTTCTTCCTCGTGCGCGTGGCGGGCGGCAAGGGCGCGGGCACGCGGGTGTTCGACGCGCTCAAAGCCCAGGGCGTGCTGGTGAAGGACTTCTCCGGCGGCGTGCCGAGCCTGGAGAACTGCCTGCGCATCACCGTCGGCACGCCGGACGAAAACCGTATACTGCTTACCGCCATGCGAGAGGCGCTGTGAATCGCACCGCCGAAGTGACGCGCAACACGAAGGAAACGCTTATCCGGGTGAAGCTCGACCTGGACGGCAAGGGCGTGGCGAAGCTCTCCACCGGGCTGCCGTTCCTCGAGCACATGCTCGACCAGGTCGCGCGCCACGGCATGCTCGACCTGGAGATCGAGGCCAAGGGCGACCTGCACATCGACGCGCACCACACCGTGGAAGACATCGGCATCACGCTCGGCCAGGCCTTCGCCAAGGCGGTGGGCGACAAGGCGGGCATCCGCCGCTACGGGCACGCCTACGTGCCGCTCGACGAGGCGCTGTCGCGCGTGGTGATCGATTTCTCCGGCCGGCCGGGCCTCGAGTACCACGTCGAGTACACGCGCGCGCTGATCGGCGAGTTCGACGTCGACCTGATGCGCGAGTTCTTCCAGGGCTTCGTCAACCACGCCCAGGTGACGCTGCACGTCGACAATCTGCGCGGCGACAACGCGCACCACCAGTGCGAGACGGTGTTCAAGGCGTTCGCGCGCGCGCTGCGCATGGCGGCGGAAGCCGATCCGCGCGCCGCGGGGACCATTCCGTCCACCAAGGGTTCGCTCTAGGGACCACGACGCGCTGCGGCGCAGAAACGACCTGCGCCGCAACGCCCGACTTTCAGAAAGAGCATCGTGCGAATCGCGGTTGTCGACTACGGCATGGGCAACATCCGCTCGGTGTCCAAGGCGCTCGAGCGCGTGGCGCCGCAGGAGCGCGTCGAGGTCACCTCGGATCCCGCGGTCATCCGCGCGTGCGGCCGGGTGGTCGTGCCGGGCCAGGGCGCGATGCCCGACTGCATGCGCCAGCTCGCCGCGAGCGGCGCGCGCGAAGCAGTGATCGAGGCCACGCGCGAAAAGCCCTTCCTCGGCATCTGCATCGGCATGCAGATGCTCTTCGAGCACGGGGAGGAGGGCGACACCGACGGCCTGGGGCTGCTGCCGGGCGGCGTGCCGCGCTTTCCGGCGGCGCGCATGGCGGGCCTCAAGGTGCCGCACATGGGCTGGAACGAGGTGCGCCAGGCGCGCGCGCACGCGCTGTGGGAGGGCATCCCGAGCGGCGAGCGCTTCTATTTCGTGCACAGCTACTACCCGGCGCCGGCGGACGCCGCCGTGGTGGCGGCAACCTGCGAGTACGGCGTCGCCTTTACCTGCGCGATTGCACGCGATAACATCTTCGCCGTGCAGTTCCACCCGGAAAAGAGCCAGACCGCCGGCCTGCGCTTGCTCTCCAACTTCGTGCAATGGCGGCCCTAGCCCTCTAGCCGTTCCCCCGCAGCACCGCGTGCTTATCATCCCGGCAATCGACTTGAAGGACGGCCGCTGCGTGCGCCTGAAGCAGGGCGACATGGCGAGCGCCACCGTGTTCAGCGAGGACCCCGTCGCCACCGCCAGGCACTGGGCGGAGCAGGGCGCGCGGCGGCTGCACGTCGTCGACTTGAACGGCGCGGTGGCCGGCCGGCCGAAGAACGAGAAGGTGATCCGCGACATGATCCGCGCGGTCGGCGACACGATGCCGATCCAGCTCGGAGGCGGCATCCGCGACCTCGACACGATCGAGAGCTACATCGACGCGGGCGTCACCTACATCATCATCGGCACGGCGGCGGTCAAGAATCCGGGGTTCCTGTCGGACGCGAGCTACGCGTTTCCCGGCCACATCATCGCCGGGCTGGACGCCAAGGACGGCAAGGTGGCTGTCGAGGGCTGGTCGAAGATGACCGGGCACGACGTCGTGGACCTCGCCAGGAAGTACGAGGACTACGGCATCGAGGCGCTCGTCTACACCGACATCGGGCGCGACGGCATGATGACCGGCGTCAACATCGAGGCCACGCTCAAGCTCGCGCAGGCGATCAAGATTCCGCTCATCGCCTCCGGGGGCCTGAACAGCATCAAGGACGTCGAGACGGTGTGCCGGACGCTCGTGCCCGAAGGCGTGATCGGCGCGATCACCGGGCGCGCGCTCTACGAGGGCAAGATCGACTTCAAGAAGGCGCAGGCCGCGGCGGACAAGGCGGTCGGAAAGTAGCGCCGCCATGGGGCTCGCCAAGCGCGTCATCCCCTGCCTCGACGTGACCGCGGGGCGGGTGGTCAAGGGCGTCAATTTCGTCGGCCTGCGCGACGCCGGCGACCCGGTGGAGATCGCGGCGCGCTACGACCGCGAAGGCGCCGACGAGCTCTGTTTCCTCGACATCACCGCCAGCTCGGACGAGCGCGACATCCTGCTGCACGTCATCGAAGCGGTTGCGGCGCAGGTGTTCATTCCGCTGACGGTCGGCGGCGGCGTGCGCAAGGTCGAGGACGTGCGGCGGCTGCTCAATGCGGGCGCCGACAAGGTTTCGATCAACACGGCGGCGGTGCAGAACCCGGAGCTCGTTGCCGCGGCCTCGGGCATCGTCGGCAACCAGTGCATCGTCGTCGCCATCGACGCGAAGCGGCGCAGCGGCGGCGGCTGGGAGGTCTACACCCACGGCGGGCGCAAGCCCGCCGGGCTGGATGCGGTCGACTGGGCGCGGCGCATGCAGGCCGCGGGCGCGGGCGAGATCCTGCTGACCAGCATGGACCGCGACGGCACGCGCGACGGCTTCGACCTGGAGCTCACGCGCGCGGTGGCCGATGCCGTGGGTGTGCCGGTCATCGCCTCGGGCGGCGTGGGCAGCCAGGAGCATCTGGCCGCGGGCGTGCTCGAGGGCCGTGCGGACGCGGTGCTCGCGGCGAGCGTGTTCCATTTCGGCGACTTCACGGTGCGCGCGGCGAAGGAGCACATGCGCGCGCGCGGCATCGAGGTCAGGCTATGAGCTGGCTCGACGAGGTGCCGTGGAACGGCGAGGGCCTGATCGCCGCGGTCGCGCAGGACGCCGCCACGGGGCGGGTGCTCATGGTTGCTTGGATGAACCGCGACGCGCTCGCGGCTACGGTAGAGAAGGGCGAGGCGGTGTACTGGTCGCGCTCGCGCCAGCGCCTGTGGCACAAGGGCGAGGAGTCCGGGCACGTGCAGAAGCTGAAGGAAGTGCGCTTGGACTGCGACGCCGACGCCGTGCTGCTGCAGGTGGAACAGGTGGCCGGCATCGCTTGTCATACTGGCCGGGAGAGTTGCTTTTACCGCAAGCTCGAGGGCGGCAAGTGGGTGAGCACGGACCCGGTGCTCAAGGACCCCAAGCTCATGTACAAGGACAAGGACCAATGAAGCCGGGACTGGCCGACACGCTGGAGCGCATCGCCAAGGTCATCGACAGCCGCCGCGGCGGCGATCCGCAGACGTCGTATGTCGCGCGCCTGCTCGGGCCCGACGAGGACGCGGTGCTGAAGAAGATCGGCGAGGAAGCCACCGAAACGGTGCTCGCCGCCAAGGGGCCCGACCAGCTGCATCTGGTGCGCGAGCTGGCCGACCTGTGGTTCCATTGCCTGATCCTGCTCTCGCGCCGCGGCCTCGGGCCGGGCGACGTGCTTGCCGAGCTGCACCGGCGCGAAGGGATCTCCGGCATCGACGAGAAGGCGGCGAGGAAGAAGCGATGAGCGACCCGCAGTGCCTGTTCTGCAAGATCGCGCGCGGCGAGATCCCGTCGAAGAAGGTGTACGAGGACGAGGACGTGTTCGCCTTCCACGATATCCGTCCGGTGGCGCCGGTGCACTTCCTGATCATCCCGAAGGCGCACGTCGCCAACCTGTATGACGCCGGCATGGCGTACCACAAGGCGCTGGGCAAGATGCTGGCGCTCGCCGGCGAGCTGGCGCGCAGGGAAGGCGCGACCGAGGGCTTCCGCACCATCATCAACAACGGCCGGGTGGCGCATCAGGAGGTGTATCATGTGCACATGCACGTGATCGGCGGGCCCGCTTCCCTCGGCCCGATGATCCTGAGACAAGAGTAGGAGGCAAGCATGGGTTCGTTCAGCATCTGGCACTGGCTGATCGTCCTGGTCATCGTGATGCTCGTGTTCGGCACCAAGAAGCTGCGTAACATCGGCGCGGACCTGGGCGGCGCGGTGCGCGGCTTCAAGACGGGCATGCGCGAGGGCAGCGAGAAGGCCGACGAGGACGCCGCCACGCCGCAGGTCACCGGCAAGACCGTCGAAGGCGAGGTGAAGAGCAAGACCGAGTCGAAGGCCTGAGCGGCCTTCGCAGCACGACGATGCGGGCGCCTGAGGGCGCCCTTTGTTTCTGAGGCGCACCCATGTTCGACCTGGGATTCTCCGAGCTGATGATCATCGCGCTGGTGGCGCTGATCGTCATCGGCCCCGAGCGCCTGCCGCGCGTGGCGCGCACCATGGGGCACCTCGCCGGCCGTCTGCAGCGCTACGTCGCCGACGTGAAGGCCGACATCAACCGCGAGGTGGAGCTCGACGAGCTGCGCAAGATGCGCGACTCGATGCAGAGTGCGGCGAGCGAGATGCAGTCGTCCTTCGATTCGGAGCTGCAGAAGACCGGGTCGGAGCTGAACGCGGCCGCTGAAGGGAAGGCGGCGCAGGCGGAGCCGAAGGCGGAGGGCGAAGCGGGGTTTGAGGCTGAGGTTTCGACCCCGCCGCTAGCGGCGGGGTCGATCGAAGAAAAGCAGAAGGCGTGAGCACGCAAGAGACGTTCGTCTCGCACCTCATCGAGCTGCGCCAGCGCGTGGTGCATGCGCTGATCGCTTTCCTCGTCGTGTTCGTCGCCATCTTCCTCTACCCGGGCGCCGCGCCGGTCTACGACTTCCTCGCCGCGCCGCTGATGCGCGCACTGCCCGAGGGCGCGAAGATGATCGCCACTGGCGTCGTGACGCCGTTCCTCGTGCCGATGAAGGTGACCGCGCTGGTGGCCTTCATGATCGCGCTGCCCTACCTGCTGTACCAGGCCTGGGCCTTCGTCGCGCCGGGGCTGTACGAGCACGAGAAGCGCCTGGTGCTGCCGGTGGTGATCGCGAGCACGATCCTGTTCCTGATCGGCGTCGCGTTCTGCTACTACTTCGTGTTCGGCAAGGTGTTCGCGTTCATCAACGAGTTCGCGCCCAAGTCCATCACGCCCGCGCCCGACATCGAGGCCTACTTCAGCTTCGTCATCACCATGTTCCTCGCCTTCGGCATCACCTTCGAGATCCCGATCGTGGTGATGGTGCTGGTACGTTTCGGCGTGGTCAGCCTGGAGCGGCTGCGGGACGCGCGGCCCTACGTGGTCGTCGGCGCGTTCGTGGTCGCCGCGATCATCACGCCGCCCGACGTGCTGTCGCAGTTCCTGCTGGCGGTGCCGATGTGCCTGCTGTACGAGGCCGGCCTGTTCTTTGCCCGCTTCGTCGGCAAGCGCGCCGAGGAGGCGAAGGCGGCCGCCGAGATGGCGGAAGAGAAGTAAGAAAAGGGGGTCAGATCAACATTTCCCGCTTGTAGATGGGAAATGTTGATCTGACCCCCTTTTCTCACTTCCCGTTGAGGAAGCGCTCCACCAGCGCGAACTGCTCGGGGACGTTGAGCGCCGGGGCGTGGCCGCAGCCGGCGATCGTGACCACCACCGCGCGCGGCCCGCGCCGGCGCATCTCTTCGGCGGTCTCGGGCAGCAGCAGGTCCGAGCTCTCGCCGCGCAGGCAGAGCGTCGGCACGTCGATCGCGTCGTAGGCTTCCCACTGGTCGTAGTCGCGCGGGTGGCGCTCGAACTGCATCACCATGCGCGGATCGTAGTGCGGCGTGACCCGGCCGTCGGGCAGGCGGCGCGCCGAGGTCTCGGCGAGCCGCCGCCACTGCTCGTCCGATAGCCAGCCGAACGGCTTGTACACGGTGCGGAAATACGCCTCCAACTCGCTCAGGCGCTCGAACTGCGGCGGGTCGCCGGCGTAGGCGCGGATGCGCGCCACCGCCGCTTCGCCGAGCTGCGGGCCGATGTCGTTCAGCACCAGCCGCCGGATGCGGCCCTTGAGCGGGCCCGCGGCGAGGTGCAGGCCGATGGCGCCGCCCATCGAGGTGCCGATCCAGTGGAAGGTGTCGAGCCGCAGCCGATCCGCCAGCGCAACGGCCAGCCGGCCGTAGAAGGCGAGGCAGTACTCCTTTTCCGGCTGCGGGCTCCATTGGGACAGCCCGCGGCCGATGGTGTCCGGGCAGATGACGCGGTAGCGCTGCGCGAGGTGCGCGGCGAGGTCGTCCATGTCGCGCCCGGTGCGCGCCAGGCCGTGCCAGGCGATGACCGTCTCGCGGTGCTGCGCGCCCCACTCGGTGTAGTGGAGCTCGCGCTCCTCGCAGACCACGTAGCCCGATCTCATCGGCGCAGCCGGCCGACGATGCCGGCCGGGAAGTAGTACACGCACAGGATGAACAGCACCCCGAGCCACAGCAGCCACCGGTCGGGGTGCAGCAGCGCGGGCAGGAGCGGCAGTCCCTCGAGGCTGCCGCTCGCGAGCTTCATCAGGTCCTGCAGGTAGTTCTGGGCGACGACGAACAGCGTCGCACCGAGCACCGCGCCGTACATCGTACCCATGCCGCCGATGACCACCATCAGCAGGATGTCGATCATGATGTTGAAGGAGAGCGTCGTGTCGGGCCCGGTGTAGCGCAGCCAGATCGCGTACAGGACCCCGGCCACGGTCGCGCCGAGCGCGGCGAGGCAGTTGGCGACCGTGCGGTAGTTGACCAGGCGATAGCCGATCGCCTCGGCGCGGAACTCGTTCTCGCGGATGGCGAGCAGCACCCGGCCGAAGGGCGAGTTGACCACGCGCAGCAGCGCGAGGAAGAGCGCGAGCGCCACGCCGAGGACGACGTAGTAGGCGACCAGCCGCTCGCGCAGCAGCTCGGGCAGGCGGAAGGACAGGCCGTCCTCGCCGCCGGTGACGGGCGACATCTGCGAGGCGAGGATCTGGAAGAAGGAGGCCACCGCCAGCGTGATCATGGCGAAGAAGATCGCGCGCACGCGCAGGCTGAGCAGCCCGATGGCGAGCGCGATGGCGAGCGACAGCGCGAGCGCGGCGAAGATGCCCAGGGCCAGCGCGCCCCAGCTTGCGCCCATCTTCGCCATGGCGATGCCCACGCCGTAGCCGCCGATGCCGAAGAACATGGTGTGCGCGAAGGACACGATGCCCGTGTAGCCGAGCAGCAGGTCGTAGCTCGCCACCAGCAGCACGAACACGGCCACTTTCGCGGCGACGTTGAGCGAGCGCGTGCCCGGAAAGATGAACGGCGCGAGCGCGAGGCCGGCGAGGATCGCGATCAGCACCACCGTCAGCGCGCGGCTGCGCGGGAAGTCGCCGGACAGGAGCCTGAAGAGCATGGCGCGCTACGCCTTGCCGATCGGATAGAGCCCGCGCGGGCGCCACAGCAGCACCAGCACCATGAGCAGGATGTTCGAGCCGAGCGCGAGCTTGGGCGCGAGGTAGCCGGTGTAGTTGGCGAGCAGTCCGACGAGCAGCGCGCCGAGGAAGCAGCCGCCCACCGAGCCCAGGCCGCCGATGATCACCACGATGAAGATCATCACGAGCACCTGCGCGCCCATCTGCGCGTTGACCTGCTCCTGGTACATCGCCCACATCGCGCCGCCCAGGCCCGCGAGGCCCGAGCCCGCGACGAACACGCCGACGAACAGTCGCCGGATGCGGTAGCCGAGCGACTCGACCATCTCCGGGTTCTCCACGCCCGCGCGCACCAGCAGGCCGATGCGCGTGCGGTTGAGCACCAGCCACATGGCCGCGAACACGGCCAGGCCCACCACCACCGCCGCGACGCGGTAGCGCTCGATCGCCGCCTCGCCGACGATGAACGAGCCGGTGATCGTGCCGGGACGCGGCAGCGGGATGATGTCCGGGCCCCACACCACGTGGATCAGCTGCTCGAAGACGATCAGCCCGCCCATCGTGATCAGGATCTGCTTCAGGTGGTCGCCGTACACCGGGCGGATCAGCACGCGCTCGAAGAACCAGCCGAGGAACGCGGCGAGCGCAATCGCGGCGAGCACCGCGGGGATCATGGCCGAGAGGTCGGAGGCGAGGCCCTCGGCTTCCATCTGCCGGCTCATGCGCGTCAGCACCGTGGCGGCGCCGTAGGCGCCCACCGAGATGAACACGCCGTGCGCGAAGTTGAGCACGTCCATCAGGCCGAAGACGAGCGTCAGGCCCGAGGCCATCATGAAGATCATCATGCCCATCGCGAGCCCGGCGACGGTGAGCGTCACCCAGGTCGGCGCGCTGCCGACGAGCGGCAGCGCCACCAGCGCGATCACCGGCACGAGCGCGAGCGGCGTCCAGTCCTTCTTCATTGATGCGCGTCCAGCGACAGGCCGAGGAGCCTGGTCTGCAGCGCGGCGTCCGCGGCGAGCGCATCCATGCGGCCGGTGTGCACGATGCGGCCCGAGTCCATGACCGCCACGGTGTCGCCGAGCGAGCGCGCGAAGTGGAAGTTCTGCTCGACCACCAGCATCGTCGTGTCCGTGCGCTTCAATTCGCGGAAGGCCTCCACCATGTTGGCGATGATCGCGGGCGCGAGGCCCTTGGTCGGCTCGTCCACCAGCAGCAGCCTGCGCGGCTCGACGATGGCGCGCGCGATCGCCAGCATCTGCTTCTGCCCGCCGGAGAGGTTGCCGGCGAGGCCATGCCAGAACGTCTTCATCGCCGGGAACAGGCGCCAGATCCATTCCAGGCGGCTCGCGTCGGGTTCGCCCGCACGCGCGGCGAGGCGCAGGTTCTCCTCGACCGTGAGGCCCGCGAAGATGCCCATGTTCTCCGGCACGTAGGCCACGCCGAGCTGTGCCACGTCGGGCGTCGCCGCGCGGGTGATGTCATGGCCGTCGACGCGGATCGAGCCGGCCGAGGCGCGCCACAGACCCATGATGGTGCGCAGGCACGTGGTCTTGCCGGCGCCGTTGCGGCCGAGGAGCATCGTCAGGCCGCCTCGCGGCACCTCGAAGTCCACGCCTTGCAGGATGTGGTACTGGCCTATGTGAGTGTTTACTCCGGCAATCGCGAGCATCGGCTCAGGCATGGGCTGCCACTCCGAGGTAGGCCTCCTGCACGATGGGCGAGGCGATCACGCTCGCCGGGTCGCCGTCGGCCACGAGCTCGCCCTGGTGCAGCACGATGATCCGGTCGGCCAGGGACTGCACCACGTCCATCTTGTGCTCTACGAGCAGCACTGTCTTGTCGCCCAGCGCCTTGATGTGCTCGATCAACTCGAGGATCACGGGCACCTCGTCCACGCTCATGCCGGCGGTGGGCTCGTCGAACATGAAGACGTCGGGCTCGAGCGCGAGCAGGATCGCCACCTCGAGCTTTCTCTGGTCGCCGTGCGGTAGCGCCGAGACGATCGTGTCGCGCCGCCCGGCCATCCCCACCCGGTGCAGGGTGTGCTCGGCCTTCTCGATGAGCTCCACGTGCTGGCCCCACATCGACCAGAGGTCGCGACCGCGGCCGGCGCGCGATTGCACCGCGAGCCGCACGTTCTCCAGCACCGTGAGGCGCGGGAACAGGTTGGTCAGCTGGAAGGCGCGGCCGATGCCGCGGTGCGTGCGTTGGGGTGCGCTGAGCCGCGTCACGTCCTCGCCGAATAGCGACACCCGGCCGGCGGAGGCCTTCAGCTGCCCCGAAATGAGGTTGAAGTAGGTGGTCTTGCCCGCCCCGTTCGGCCCGACGATCGCGGTGAGGGTGCCCGGCGCGAAAGCGCAGGACACTCCGTTCACCGCGACGTGCCCGCCGAAGCGGATCGTCAGGCCGTGCGTCTCGAGGACGGGGTGTGCCACCCCGGCACCCCTACTTGCTTCTGATCGGGATCGGCAACTTCGACGCCGGGATCTCGCTCACCAGCTCGAGCAGGTCCCACTCGCCCTTCTGCTCCTTCTTCATGCGCCAGTGGTACATCGGCTGCAGCGCCTGGTGGTCTTCCTTGCGGAAGGTCATCGTGCCCTTGGGCGTGTCGAACGACATGCCTTCCATGGCCGCGATCAGCTTCTCCGTGTCGGTGCCGCCGGCCTTGGTGACCCCCGCCACGATGGCGCTTGCGGCGGCGAAGCCGCCCGCGGTGAAGAAGTCCGGCGGCGAGCCGAAGCGCTTCTGGTGCTCGGCGACCAGCCATTCGTTCATCTTGTTCTTCGGGAAGCCGTAGTAGTAGTAGATGGCGCCCTCCGTGCCGGCAAAGGCCTTCCAGCCCTTCATGGCCGGCAGGATGTTGCCGCCCGGCGCGACCTCGATGCCGAAGCGCTCGGGCTTAAGGTCCATGATCTTCGCCATCGGGTGCGGTCCCGCCCAGATGATGCCGATCACCTTGCGGCCGGGCTTGTCCTTCAGAGCCTCGAACAGGCGCTGCGCAGGCGCGGTGAAGTCGGTGGTCTGCTGCGGCGCGTACTCCTCGTGCACGATCTTCGCCGTCGAGCCGACCGCGGCCAGGGCTTCCTTGAACGCCTTCACGCCGTCACGGCCGAACGCGTAGTCCTGCGCCAGCATGGCGATCGAGGCGTTGGCCGGAAGCGCGGCGGCGCCCGCGACCGCATCCTGGGTCGAGTTGCGCGAGGTGCGGAAGATGTAGCGGTTCCACTTGTCGCCGGTGATCGAGTCGGCGACCGCCGGCTCGACGATGAGGATCTTCTTGTACTCTTCGGCCACCGGCAGCATCGCGAGCGCCACGCCCGAGCTCACCGGGCCGACGGCAATGTCCACCTTGTCGTCACCGTAGGCGGCGGCGAGCGCCGCCTTGCCGATGTCGGGCTTCAACTGCGTGTCCTTCTCGATGACGACGACTTTCCTGCCGAGCAGCTCCATCTTGCCGCCGGTGAGGTACTCCAGGCCCATCATCAGGCCCGTGTGGCTTTGCTTGGCGTAGGCCTCGAGCGGGCCGGTCTTGCCGTAGATGTGCGCGATCTTGAGCTCTTGCGCCTGGGCGAAGGCCAGGCCGGTCGCCGCGGCCAGAACCGGCGCGACGAGCCACTGCGTCATGCGTTTCATGCTCCCTCCTAGGATCGTGAAAGCAGAGCCTGCTCCCGCAATGCCCGTGCCATAAACGCAAGCTCTTGATTCGATTGAAATGATGTTGCCCGCGGGGCCCCAGTAGTGGACGCAGATGCCTGAAGAACAGGCATCGTCTATCTAAAGTCTCAACGAAACAGTAGGATAGGACGTGTCCGATAAACGGACGCTACGTCCGCATTCCAGACAGCTTCTCGTACAAGGTCGCGCGCGAGATGCCCAGCATGCGCGCCGCCGACACCTTGTTGCCGCCAGTGGCCGCGAGTGCGAGGCGGATCGAGCTGCGCTCGAGTTCCGCGATCTGCTCGGGCAGCGGCCGCATGCCGCCGACGCGCCCTTCGCGCGCGGCGTTCGCCGGCAGGATGGTGGCGAAGTCCTCGGCTGTCAGGCGCGCCGAGTCGGTGAGCATGGCTGCCTGCTCGAGCACGTTCCGCAGCTCGCGGATGTTGCCGGGCCAGTCGTGCGCGCCGAGCGCGCCGATCGCCGAGGGCGTGAGCTCGCGCTGCGGCATGCCGGTGCGCGCGGCGATGTTCTCCAGCAGGTGCTCGGCGAGCGCCTCCAGGTCGGCGCGGCGCTCGCGCAGCGCGGGCAGCCGGATGGGAAGGACGTTCAGCCGGTAGAACAGGTCCTCGCGAAAGCGCCCCGCGGCGACCAGCGCCTTCAGGTCCCGGCTGGTGGCGGCGAGCACGCGCACGTCGAACTTGATCACCTTGTTGGAGCCGAGCGGCTCGACCTCCTGCTCCTGCAGCGCCCGCAGCAGCTTCGCCTGGAGCGGCAACGGCATGTCGCCGACTTCGTCCAGGAAGAGCGTGCCGCCGTCCGCGAGCTTGAACTTGCCGTCGCGGCCCTTGCGGTCGGCGCCGGTGTAGGCGCCGGGCGCGACGCCGAAGAACTCGGCTTCCAGCAGCGTCTCGGGCACGGCGGCCAGGTTGACGCTGATGAACGGCTTGTCGGCGCGTGCCGAGGCCGCGTGGATGGCGTGCGCGAGCAATTCCTTGCCCGTGCCGGTCTCGCCGAGCAGCAACACGTTGGACTGCGTCTGCGCGGCGCGGCGTGCCTGGCGCTTCACTTCGAGCGCGGCGGGCGAGGAGCCGACGAAGCTCGCGAAGGTGTACTTCGCACGGCGCTGCGTGGCGAGCTCGCGCTTGGCCTCGTCCAGGTCGCGCTGCAGGCGCGCGAACTTGGCGATCAGCGGCTGCAGCGTCGTCTCCGGGTGGTCGAACAGCACCATGCCGAGCGCGCCGATCACCTCGCCCGCCTCGTCGCGCAGCGGGATGCGGCTCACGACGAACGTGCCCGCCTTGTTGGTGAGCAGGTCGATGAGGATCGGCTTGCCGGTCTCGATCACGTGGCGCATGAGCGTGTTGGGCACCACTTCCTCCACCGGGCGGCCCACGAACTCCTCCGGCCCCTGGAAGCCGAGCGCTGGCAGGAACTTGCGGTAGCTGTCGTTGATCCACACCACCCGCCCCGAGCGGTCGACCAGCATCATGCCTTCGCTCATGCTGGAGAACAGGTCGAACATCGAGCGCGCGGCGAGCTTGCGGATGCTCGCCGCGTCGCGGGGAAGAAAAATGGGGTCAGACCCCATTTTTCTACTCACGCGGCTGCGGCTTCGGGCGCCGGCCCACGGTCACCTCGAGATCGAGCGACTGCGCCTGGCGGCGCAGCGACATCTTCGCGCTGGAGCCGGGCTGCAGCCCCGCGACCAGGTTGAGCATGGCTTGCGGGTCGGATACCGTCTTGCCGTTGATCGCCGTCAGCACGTCCCCGGGCTTCACGCCGGCGCGGTCCGCGGGGCCGCCGCGCAGCACGCCGGCGACGATCGCGCCGCGCGCGTCGCCCAGCTTGAACGACTCTGCCAGCGCGGGCGTGATCTCCTGCACCTCCACACCGATCCAGCCGCGCGTCACCGAGCCGCTCTTCACGATTTGCTCGAGCACCGTCTTCGCCGTGGATACCGGGATGGCGAAGCCGATGCCCATCGAGCCGCCGGTGCGCGAGTAGATGGCGGTGTTGATGCCCACCAGGTCGCCATGCGCGTCGACCAGCGCGCCGCCGGAGTTGCCGGGATTGATGGCGGCGTCGGTCTGGATGAAGTTCTCGAAGGTGTTGATGTGCAGGCCGCTGCGGCCGAGCGCCGAGACGATGCCCGAGGTGACCGTCTGTCCGACGCCGAACGGGTTGCCGATGGCGAGCACCTGGTCGCCGATGCGCAGCGCCTCCGAGCGGCCGAACGTGATCGCCGGAAGCCGCTCGGCGTCCACGCGCAGCACCGCCAGGTCGGTCTCCGGATCGATGCCCACCACCTTGGCGAGCATCGTCCGGCCGTCGGAGAGCGCGACCTTGATCTCGTCGGCGGCGTCGACCACGTGGTGGTTGGTCAGGATGTAGCCCGTGGCGCTGACGAGCACCCCCGAGCCCAGGCTCGCCGCACGCTGCGTGTCCTCGCCGAACTGGTCGCCGAAGAAGCGCCGGAACAGGGGATCGCTGAGCAGCGGGCTGCGCTGCACCGGCACTTCCTTGGTGGTCGAGATGTTGACCACCGCGGGCATGGCGCGCGTCACCGCGTCGTGGAACGAGCCGGCGGGCGCGGGGCCGGCGGATACGGCGATCGCCGGCACCGTCGCAGGCGCAGGCGCGCTCGCCACGGGCTTGGGCGCCGGCTCGGGGCGCACGGGCAGCCACTCGGGCTTGAACGTCGCGACGACGAACAGGATGGCGACGCAGACGGTGGCCGACTGCGCGAAGATCAGCCAGAGGCGGTGCAACATGACGTTTGGTCAATCTAGCACAAATCCCTGCAAATTGAACCGCTTAGACCGGAAATCGTGGACATCCCGGCACCCGGCCGCTAGAATGTCGCCTCTTCCGCATCCCCTCACTCTCTCCCATCCCGAATCAAGCCCATGAGCGAACAGAAGAAAGTGGACAAGACGCGCCGTAATCTCGTCGTCGCGACCACCGTGGTCGGCGGCGCGGCCTCGGTCGGCGCGGCGGTGCCTTTCGTGGCGAGCATGCTGCCCTCGGAACGCGCCAAGGCGGCCGGCGCGCCGGTCGAAGTGGACATCTCCTCGATCGCGCCGGGTGAGATGAAGGTCTTCGAGTGGCGCGGCAAGCCGGTGTGGGTGATCCGGCGCACGCAGGAGATGCTCGCCTCGCTCAAGACCGTGACCGGCAAGCTGACCGACCCGGGCTCCAAGGACTCGACGCAGCCCGAGTATGCGAAGAACGAGTACCGCTCGCTCAAGCCGGACGTGGTGGTGATGGAGGGCGTGTGCACGCACCTGGGCTGCTCGCCGCAGATGAAGCCCGCCGACGCCAAGGACGAGATGGGCGCCGACTGGGGCGGCGGCTTCTACTGCGCCTGCCACGGCTCCAAGTTCGATCTCGCGGGCCGCGTGTTTCGCGGGGCTCCGGCACCCACCAACCTCGTGGTGCCGCCCTACCAGTTCCTGTCCGACAGCAAGCTGCTGATCGGCGACGACACGAAAGGGGCCTGAGCGATGGCTTCCCGCCTGATGGCCCTGTGGGACTGGTTCGACTCGAGGATGCCCTCGGTCGCCGAGGAGTGGCGCAAGCATGCCGCCGAGTACTACGCGCCCAAGAACTTCAACTTCTGGTACTACTTCGGCGTGCTGTCGATGCTGGTGCTGGTGATCCAGATCGTCTCCGGCATCTTCCTCACCATGAACTACAAGCCCGACGCCGGGCTCGCGTTCGGCTCGGTCGAGTACATCATGCGCGACGTGCCGGGCGGCTGGATCATCCGCTACATCCACTCGACGGGCGCCTCGGCCTTCTTCGTCGTGGTCTACCTGCACATGTTCCGCGCGCTGCTGTACGGCTCGCACAAGGAGCCGCGCGAGCTGATCTGGATCTTCGGCGTGCTGATCTACCTCTCGCTGATGGCCGAGGCCTTCCTCGGGTACCTCCTGCCCTGGGGCCAGATGTCCTACTGGGGCGCGCAGGTGATCGTCAACCTGTTCGGCGTGATTCCCTTCATCGGGCCGGACATCGCGCTGTGGATCCGCGGCGACTACGTCGTGTCGGACGCGACGTTGAACCGCTTCTTCGCGCTGCACGTCATCGCCATCCCGTTAGTTCTGCTCGGCCTCGTGGTCGCGCACATCCTCGCGCTGCACGACATGGGCTCGAACAACCCTGACGGCATCGAGATCAAGAAGACGAAGGACGCGAACGGCAAGCCGCTCGACGGCATCCCGTTCCATCCCTACTACACCGTGAAGGACACGGTCGGCGCGATCGTGTTCCTCGCCATCTTCGCCATCGTGATGTTCTTCATGCCGGAGCTGGGCGGCTACTTCCTCGAGCACAACAACTTCATCCCCGCCGATCCGCTGAAGACGCCCGAGCACATCGCGCCGCTGTGGTACTTCACGCCTTTCTACTCGATCCTGCGCGCGGTGCCGCCGCTGTTCAATTCGCAGTTCCCGGGCGTGCTGGCGATGGGCATCGCGGTGCTGATCCTGTTCTTCCTGCCGTGGCTCGACCGCTCGCCGGTCAAGTCCATCCGCTACCGCGGCGCGTACTACAAGGGCGCGCTCGCGCTGTTCGTGGTGGCCTTCCTGATCCTCGGCTACCTGGGCATCGAGCCGACGACGGTCTGGGGCCAGTTCTCGGCCACCGAGGGCTCGATGATGGACCGCGTGCTCGACACCAAGGACCGCGCCACCTGGGTGGCGCGCCTGTGCACGATCCTCTACTTCGCCTTCTTCATTCTCATGCCCTGGTACACGGCGAAGGACAAGACCAAGCCGGTGCCCGACCGGGTGACGATGTGAGGGCCGCGACCATGAAGACACTGCTAGCCGCGCTCGCCTTCGTTCCCGCCACGCTGCTCGCCGCCGGCGGCGGCCACCCGCTCGACCGTGCGCCGATCGAGCCGCGCGACGTGATCAGCCTGCAGGCCGGCGCGCGCACCTTCGTCAACTACTGCCTCAACTGCCACGGCGCGCAGTTCATGCGCTACAACCGGCTCACCGACCTCGGCCTGACCGAAGCGCAGATCCGCGACAACCTCATGTTCGCCGCCGACAAGGTGGGCGAGACGATGAAGGTGTCGATGAGCGTGCAGGACGGCAAGGCCTGGTTCGGCGTGCCGCCGCCCGATCTTTCCGTCATCTCCCGCTCGCGCGGCGCCGACTGGCTGTACACCTACCTGCGCACGTTCTACCGGGACGACAAGACGCCATCGGGCTGGAACAACAAGGTGTTCCCCAACGCTGCCATGCCGCACGTGCTGTGGAAGCTGCAGGCCGAGCAGAACGCGGTCGAGTACGACCGCACGGTGCGCGACCTCGTGAACTTCCTCGTGTACGTCGGCGAGCCCTCGGCGCAGTCGCGAAAGAACATCGGCATCGTCGTGCTGTTCGTGCTCGGCGTGGTCTTCGTCTTCGCCTACGCGATGAAGAAGGCGTTCTGGAAGGACATCCGCTAGAGCGCCCGCGCGCCAGAACCGGGCTTTTCGTTGCCGGGCGGCCGAGGCCGCCCGGCGTACTTACCAGGACCCCCGCCTCATGATGCAACTGTATTCCGGCACGACGTGCCCCTTCAGCCACCGCTGCCGCTTCGTGCTGTACGAGAAGGGCATGGACTTCCAGGTCATCGACGTGGACATGTACAACAAGCCCGAGGACCTGGCGGTCATGAACCCGTACAACCGCCTGCCGGTGCTGGTCGAGCGCGACCTGATCCTGTACGAGTCGAACATCATCAACGAGTACATCGACGAGCGCTTTCCCCACCCGCAGCTGATGCCCGCCGATCCCGTGATGCGCGCACGCGCGCGGCTGATGCTGTTCAACCTGGAAGCCGAGCTCTTCAGCCAGATCGAGCCGATCGAGTCCGGCAAGGAAAAGCAGGTGGAGAAGGCGCGCCAGCAGATCAGCGACCGCCTGATCGAGCTCTCGCCGGTGTTCACGCGCACCAAGCACATGCTGGGCGACGACTTCACGATGCTGGATGTCGCCATCGCGCCGCTGCTGTGGCGCCTGGACCACTACGGCATCAAGCTCGGCAAGACCGCGGCGCCGCTCATGAAGTTCGCCGAGCGCATCTTCTCGCGCCCGGCGTTCATCGAGGCGCTCACCCCGTCCGAAAAAGTCATGCGCAAGTGAGCGAGATCTCCACCAAGCCGTACATCCTGCGCGCGCTGTACGAGTGGTGCGTGGACAACGGCTACACGCCGCATCTCGCGGTCAAGGTGGACTCGCGCACCCAGGTGCCCTCGGAATACGTGAAGAACGGCGAAATCACCCTCAACGTCTCCCCGTCGGCCGTGCACAAGCTGCAGATCGGCAACGAGCTGGTCGAGTTCTCGGCGCGCTTCGCCGGGGTGGCGCGGCAGATCTCGGTGCCGGTCGGCAACGTGTACGCGGTGTACGCGCGCGAGACCGGGCACGGCATGACCTTCGACGTGGACTCGCCCAAGCCGGTGACCCAGGCGGTGGCCGAGGCCGAGCCCGCCGCGCCGCGCGAGGCGCCGGCGGCGCTGCCCGCGCCCGCGCAGGAGCCGCCGAAGAGGCCCGGCGGCGGCAAGCCCACGCTGCGCCGGATCAAGTAGGCATTACGAAAAACCAGGAGCCATCATGAAACGCAAGTACGGCGCCGCGCGCGCCAACGAGTCCCTCGCCGAGCAGCGCATGCGCGAGGCGGCCAAGGCGGCGGGCGACAACAGCCACAATTTCGGCACGATGCTGAAGAAGGGCTCGCCCACGCGCGGCAAGAAGCGCGGGCGCATCTACCGCATCGTCAAATAGTGGAAAATGGGGTCAGAACAACTTTTCCAGCTGCGACCGGAAAAGTTGTTCTGACCCCATTTCGGGCCGGCTTAGCTCAGCTGGTAGAGCAGCGGTTTTGTAAACCGTTGGTCGGCGGTTCGACTCCGTCAGCCGGCACCAGTCCCCTCAGAGCGCGAAGCGGAATCCGCAGCGGTTGTTGCGGTAGTTCGTGCACACGGCCTTCAGGAACTCGACCAGCGCAGGCGGTCCCTGGGGTCCGTGCTCCGCCGACCCGGCCATCGCCAGTCCCGCCTTGGGGTCCCACGTTCCTTTGCCGCTCAGTCGCAGGGGACCGTCCAGAGTCCCGAGCTCGATGTCGACCTTGCTGCCCCCGCCGCGCAGGCGCGCGACGTGCGATCCCAGGACGAGCCCCGGCGCGCGCGAGAAGCGCACCTGGCGCCACTCGATCTCCGCCAGGCCGAGGATCGAATCCGCCTCGACACGCAGGTTGTCGGACCGCACGCGCAGCACGCCCTGGGGGCCGAAGGTCTCCAGCGCCGGCGCAAAGCTCGCGAGCGCCCGCCCGGGCAATGAAACGTCGAGCCCCTGCACCGACAGGCCAAATGGCGAAAGCTCCACGTGCATGGGGGGGCTCGAGCCTCCGAAGGCGACGTCGGTCGCCAGTTTGCCTGTGAAAAGCCGGGTCCACGCGGTCTTCCAGCGCAGCTCGCCGAGCTCGAGCGGCGGGCCGGAGTGCTCACTCGCGTAGACCCGCGCGCTTCCGCTCCAGATCGTTCCGGCCGGGTCGCGCAGCAGCAGCTTCTCCGATGACACCCGCTCCAGTGCGCGCGAGATCCACGTCGCCGGCAGGGTCGCGACGAGCGCCACGACGTAGGCGACGATCCCCACGGCGCAATACAGCACGATGCGCTGACGCGTCACGGCGCGCCTCCGCCGGAAAAGCTCGCCTCGAGCCGCACCATTCCAGGCTGCTCGAGCGCGTGGATGGTGCAGGTGTCGATGCGAACGCCTA
>Ga0224505_10000184_pt1 | contig 46955 bp, 36 predicted proteins | sample SF_Jan12_sed_USG_FD_169102 | JGI IMG/M metagenome (GOLD analysis project Ga0224505, IMG submission 169102) | Sediment microbial communities from San Francisco Bay, California, United States - SF_Jan12_sed_USGS_4_1 | ecosystem: Environmental > Aquatic > Marine > Sediment | place: USA: California...
CACTCCGGGCAGACAATCAGCGGGTTGGCGTGATACTTGATTTCGCCGGCGGCATCATAGATAGCATCGATTACGTAGGGCTTGACGCCATAACCGCCATTCGCAAATACCGCGTAGCCCTGTACCAGATCGAGCGGCGATGCAGAGCCGGCGCCAAGCGCCAGCGATCCGTTCCGCGGCAGTGCCGCGTCACCGAAACCAAATTTCGCGATATGCCGCACCGCATTGCCAATTCCGGTTTCAAACAGCAACAGGCGCACTGATACCAGGTTCATTGATCGAACCAGCGCTTCGCGCACGCGCGTCGGCCCGTAAAAGCGGCCCGAATACTCGGTCGGGCGCCACACCGCCTCGAGTTCCGATGATGTGATAACTACCGGCGTATCGAGTATGACCGTTGCAGCGGTGCTGCCGTATTCAAGCGCAGCGGAGTAAATGAAAGGCTTGAACGACGAGCCAGGCTGGCGAAACGCCTGCACTGCGCGATTGAACTTGCTGAGTGCAAAATCAAAACCACCGGCGAGGCTGCCGATTGCACCATCATGCGGGTCGACCGAAACAATCGCACCCTGCACCTCGGGGACCTGCGCAAGCGCCCAGCTTCCGGCGGTGGTCGGCATGACGTATACAAGGTCACCAACGGCCAGCACATCGCCCGCCGACTCGGGCGGCTGGCCGGTGGTCTGCCGGTCGATAAAAGGTTTCGCCCAGCTGATGCCGCCCCACGGCATCGACTCACGTGTGCCGTCGCTGAGCACGATTGCGACACTGTTATCCGGGTTGACCGCTGTGACCAGGGCCACCGACAGGCCGCCCGGCGCATACTGACGCATCAAGTCCTGTGCGTCGACCGGCCACTCGACCAGCGGCCTTGCGATGGTTTCGGCCGGTAATACCAGGTTGGTAATTGGCCCCCGGTAGCCGCGTCGGCGCGTGTACCCGAGCAGACCATTGTGAAGCGCATAATTCGCGGCACGCTGCAGACGCGAATCGAGCGTGGTGACAACCTGGTAGCCCGCTGTATAGGCATCGCTGCCAAAGCGATTCAGCATGTCACGGCGCACCATCTCTGCAACATAGTCGGCATTGAGTTCGATCGCGGCGCCATACAGGGTCGATTGCATCGGCACCGCCATTGCCTCGTCGTATTCGCGCTGGTCGATGAAATCGAGATCCAGCATACGACCAAGCACATAGCCGCGTCGCACGGTCGCTTCCACCGGGTCTGTGACCGGATTCTTGCGTGACGGCGCCGGCAGCACCCCCGCAAGCGTCGCGGCTTCGGCGATATTGATGTCGCGAAGACTCTTGTTGAAATACACCTGCGATGCAGCGGCAACCCCATAGGCGCGCTGGCCGAAGAACATCTTGTTCAGGAAGAACGTCATGATCTGTTCTTTGCTGAACTCCTGCTCGATCCGGTAGGCCAGGAATGCCTCGCGCATTTTGCGGACGAACGATTGTTCAAGCGAGAGGAAATAGGAACGCGCCAGCTGTTGCGTCAGGGTGCTGCCACCGCCGGAGATTTCGCCGGTCAGGAGCAGCTGCACTATCGCGCGCGTTACACCGCGATAATCGATGCCGTGGTGGACGAAGAAACGCCGGTCTTCGGCGGCGACGAATGCCTGCACCACGTGCTCGGGCACATCTTCGTAAGTAATTGGAATTCGCTTGCGCTCACCGACTTCGCTGATCAGGAAGCCGTCGCGACTGTAGATTCGCAGCGGCACTTCGAGCGGAATCTCGCGGATCGTCTCGGCCGCTGGCAGGGCCGGTGCGGCAAAATAATAAGCGCCGATGATGCCAGCCACAGTGCCGATCGTGGTCGCGCCACCAAGGCCGAGGATCAATACCAGCGCGCGCATTAGCCGGCGTCGCGCCAGTGGGCTCATGTTGCGACGCGATTTGGTCGTTTGCTGCATTTCGATACCTGTGTCCGCATCAATAACGTATGGCGGCATGCCCCGCCATTTCTATTAACAAGGATATTGATGTCTGGTCGCTGCGGGAAATGTGGCAATCCAGCGACAAAACACCGCTGGTCCGTCGGGTCGAGGCTGGGGATCATAACGAGCCCGGGCTTGTGGCCGCAATGTTATAGCCGATTCAGCGCGAACGAGGCAAAAAATGGGCAATGCGCACGCTTTCAGATACGCCAGCGCATCGTCCCTCCGGGGCACGAACCAGTTCACGGAACGGCACCGCCATCCCCCGTACCATACGGATCGCTGGATCGTGAACAAAGTCACGTTTTATTTAACATTTTGTTGATATATAGTTAAATCGAATTGCTAAGGCTCAACCTACATTTGCCTCGCAACTTACCGACCTAGAAGGAAAAAAACGTGTTTTTCGGAAAAAAATCTCAACCGCTGTTGGGTCTCGATATCACGACATCTTCGGTCAAGCTGATAGAGCTTTCGCAGACCGGCAAGCGCTTTCGGGTCGAATCCTACGCCGCGGAACCTACTCCTCCCAGCTCGGTCAGCGAGAAGGCAATTGTTGATGCCAAGGCCGTCGGCGAGGCCATCCGCCGGGCAGTAAAACGAGCCGGTGCAAAGGCAACCGATGTCGCCGTCGCTATCAGCGGCGATGCGGCCATTACCAAGGTCATTCAGATGCCCTCGAGTCTTTCCGAGCGAGATCTTGAAGGCCAGGTGGAAATCCAGGCCGACCAGTACATTCCGTTCCCGATGGAAGAAGTCAGTTTCGACTATGAAATCGTCGGGCCAAACGAAAAGGACCCGGAACTCCTCGATGTGCTGCTGGTTGCGACGCGAACGGATAACGTTGAGCAGCGCCAGGCGGCGGTAAATGCGGCCGGCCTGCACGCACAGGTCGTGGACGTCGAGGCATTCGCCCTCGAGAACGCCTGCGCCCTTCTTAGTCACCAGATCCCGAACAACGGCATCGGACAGTCTGTTGCGGTTGTAGATATCGGAGCGAGCAGCACCACCTTCAGCATACTCACCGATCTCAAAGTTGTGTACACGCGTGACTTTAACTTCGGCGGCCAGCAGCTGACCGAGGAAATCATGCGTACCTATGGGCTGTCGATGGAAGACGCAGGTCGCGCGAAGAAACAGGGCGGACTGCCCAGCAATTACCAGCCGGAAGTGCTGGAACCGTTTATTGACGACATGACCCAGCAGGTCAGTCGTTCACTGCAGTTCTACCTGGCATCGGGTGGTGGTCGCGAACAGCCGGACATGATCCTGGTTTGTGGCGGCTGCGCGAATATTCCGGGAATTGCAGATGTGATTTCCAGTCGCGTCGGCATACCGACCGAGATTGGTGATCCGCTCGGCCAGATGAAGATATCGTCCAAGGCAAAGTCCCAGGGAGTGCACAAGGATGCAACCGCCCTGCTGACGGCCTGTGGATTAGCATTGAGGAGCTTCGACTAATATGCCACGGATTAATTTACTCCCCTGGCGCGAGGCCGAACGCAAAAAGCGCCAGCGCGATTTCGGTGTTGCACTGGCCGGCGGCGTCGTCGCGGCGGCGTTGTGTGTTCTCGGCACCATGTTTGTTTACTCGAACATGATCGAGAACCAGATGAGCCGCAACCAGCGCCTGACCGACGAAATTGCGGTGCTGGAGAAGAGCATCGAGGAAATCGACGGCCTTGAGCGGCAGAAAGAGCGGCTGCTGGCACGTATGGAGATTATCGAACAGCTGCAGCAGAGCCGCCCGGAGATCGTGCACCTGTTTGACGAAATGGCCCGGCAGATGCCCGAGGGCGTGTATTTGAATGGCCTGAAGCAAATCGGTTCGAGTGTAGAAGTACGCGGCGTCGCTCAGTCGAGTACCCGGGTGTCGGCACTGATGCGCCAGGTCGATGCCTCGGTATGGATGAAGGATCCTGAAGTATTGCGGGTCGAGACAACCACTTCGGGAGCGTCGCGTCAGGCTGAATTTGTAGTGAATCTCCGGCAGGAAAGCGCCACAGACGATGCGGAGGACATGCAATGAGCGTCCTTGACGACTTAAAGAATCTGGATGCGAACGACGTCGGCCGTTGGCCACTCGCGTTTCGCGTGGCGGTCATCGCCATTGTTTTTGCTGCCGTGCTTGGTTTCGGCATCTACATGACGATCGTCAAGGACAAGGCACCGCAGCTGGCACGGGCCGAGGCAGACGAGGCGACGCTGAAAGTAACGTTCGAGAACAAGGCTAAAAAAGCGGCCAACTACGACGCCTATAAAGCGCAGCTGGCGCAGATTGAGCAGTCTTTCGGCACCATGTTGCGGCAGTTGCCTGGCGAGACCGAAATTCCGAGCCTGATCGTGGATATATCACAAACCGGCCTTGCCGCGGGTTTGCAGGAAAAACTGTTCGAACCGCAGGGCGAAGTGCCAAGAGATTTCTATGCGGAAAAGCCGATCAAGATCCGCCTGTCTGGCGGCTATCACGAGATCGCCAATTTCGTCAGCGGTATTGCAGCACTGCCACGAATCGTGACGCTGCACGACATCAACATTACGCCGGAGGCACAAGGCACTTTCGATCAGCTGAGCATCGAGGTAACGGCCAAAACCTACCGCTATCTTGATGAGGACAGATCATGAATGGTTTTCTTGTGATTCGAAATGGTTTGTTGCTGTCGATGGCCGTGGTCGCGCTTACGGCCTGTGCATCGGATAACGATGACCTTGATCAGTACATTAATGAGGTGAAGGCCAGGCCGGGCGGATTCATCGAACCGCTGCCGGAGATAACGCCTTATGAGGTGTTCACCTATGTGGCGGACGCGGAAAAGTTTCGTTCGCCATTTGTGCCCGACACGCCGCAAGTCAACGCTTCGGGTGCCGGTCGTGGGCCGCGTCCCGACCCTGATCGTAGCCCGGAATTTCTGGAAGGGTTTCCGCTCGACACGCTGCGCATGGTCGGAACGCTGGACATTAGTGAAACGATGTACGGGCTTGTGCAAACGTCCGATGGCTTGATCCACCGTGTAGTGCCTGGCAACTATATGGGGCAAAACGACGGCCGGATAACCGAAATAACAGAATCAGAAATCGACTTGGTTGAAATTATCTCTGACGGGATCGGTGGCTACATAGAAAGAGATGCCGCCATAAGTCTTTCAGACTGATACCTGAATGGAACTGGGAGTAATTGGAATGATGCTCAAAATCAAACGGACGGTCGGGCGCCACGCGGCGACAAAACTGGCTGCCATGTCACGGGCCTTGTTGCTGCTGTTTGTGGGCGTGACTGCCAACGCACAGGAAGGCAATCGACTACAGGACATTCAGGTACAGGCGTTACCCGGAGACCGGGTAGAGTTGCGATTGATCATGACCGAGTCGGCTCCGGAGCCGCTTGCGTTCACGATCGATAATCCTGCGCGGATCGCACTCGACCTGCCGGAAACGAGTCTTGGACTCAGCTCGCGCCGCCGCGATGTCAATCTTGGCCCACTCGATACAGTACTGACCGCGGAAGCCAATGGTCGTACCCGCGTGGTCCTGAACCTTGGCCAGATGGTGACCTACGAGACACGCCGCAGCGGCAACACATTGATCGTGACGCTTGGGGATGGAGACGATTACAGCGAGGGCACCACCCAGTTCGCCAGCGCTGCTACAGCTTCATCAGCAAGCCAGTCATATTCAAATGCCGGTGGCTCGCGCACCATCACCAGTGTTGATTTTCGCCGTACCCGGGATGGTGGCGGTCGCGTGGTTGTGAACCTGAGTGATCCATCAACGCCGGTCGATATCCGCCAGGAAGGCGGCCGCGTGGTGGCCGTATTCAAAGACACAGGGCTGCCCGCCGAGCTGATGCGTCGGCTGGACGTCATGGATTTCGCCACCCCGGTTACCACGGTGGACACGCTGCGTACCAATCTCGATACGCGGATTGTTATCGCGGCTGAAGGCAAGTATGAGCAGCTTGCATATCAGACCGACAACGAATTCGCGATCGAGATCAATCCGGTTGCTGCCGAAGATGCCGAGGGATCAAGCCTGTTCTCGGAGACCAAGGAATATGAAGGTCAGCGCCTTACCCTGAACTTCCAGGACATTGAAACCCGTGCTGTGTTGCAGCTGCTGGCGGAAACCTCAGGCCGCAATATTGTGGTATCGGACACGGTACAGGGCAACGTCACATTGCGCCTGCGTAACGTGCCATGGGACCAGGCACTCGACATCGTCATGACGACCAAGGGCCTGGACATGCGCGAGAATGGCAACGTCATCATCGTCGCACCTGCCGAAGAAATTTCAGCACGCGAGACAGCCGACCTCGAAGCGAAACAGGCGATCGCAGAACTTGAGCCGCTGTACTCCGAATTCCTGCAGGTCAACTACGCCAAGGCGGCTGATCTCGCTACGCTGATCAGTACCGACACTGGCAACTCCATGCTGTCGGATCGTGGCAGTATTGGTGTCGATGATCGCACGAACACTTTGTTGGTACAGGATACCGCTGAGCGCCTGCAAGACATTCGTCGCATGGTGCGTACGCTGGATATCCCGATCAAGCAGGTATTGATCGAAACACGCATTGTTGTGGTCAATGACGATTTCAGTCGTGACCTCGGCATGCGCCTCGGCGTTACCGCGGTACATGAGAGTGGCACCAACAGCGGTGGCGTGTTTGTTTCGGGTACCGGCGCTGGTACCGATACAATGGTCAATTCGGCAATCGATAACCTAGGTACGACCGGCTCTATCTACCCGGTCGAGGTTCCGACAGCGTCGAATCGCTATAACGTCAATGTACCTATTGCCGATCCGGCCGGTCGTTTCGCACTGGCGGTGCTCGAGTCTGATTACCTGGTAGATCTCGAACTCACTGCGCTGGAAGCAGAAGGCCGCGGTGAAATCGTTTCGACGCCACGCGTTATTACGGCGAACCAGAAAGAAGCCAACATCGAGCAAGGTGTGGAAATTCCATACCAGCAGTCGGCTTCCTCGGGCGCCACGACGATTCAGTTCAAGAAAGCGGTGCTGAGCCTCACGGTGACTCCGCAGATTACGCCGGACAACAACATAATCATGGACCTCCGGGTGCACAAGGATAACGTTGGCGATATCATTTCCACCGGTGGCCTGGGCGGCACCGTACCGAGTATTGATACGCGATCTGTCGAAACGCAGGTGCTGGTGGCCGATGGCCAGACCGTCGTACTTGGCGGTATATACGAGACCGAGCGCCGCGAGACGATCAAGAAGGTGCCGTTCCTCGGCGACATCCCGTTCGCGGGAGTCCTGTTCCGTAGTACACAACGCGTTGATAACAAGGCCGAGCTGCTGATATTCGTGACGCCACGAATCCTGGAAGAAGGTTCGAGCATCTACTAGCAAAATGGTGACAGTTAGCGAAGCCGACTGTCACCAAGGTTATAAGATCAGGGACAGTTACCAACGGTAACTGTCCCTTTGCTTTCTCTCTAGTACCATTGGGTCATGAATCCACCACAAAATCTGTTTCTGGTTGGGCCAATGGGAGCGGGCAAATCGGCCGTCGGGCGGCAGTTGGCCAAGGCCCTGCACATGTCTTTTTTTGACAGTGATGATGAGATCGAATTGCGGACCGGCGTCGATATCCCATTTATTTTCGATAAAGAAGGTGAAGCCGGCTTTCGCAAACGCGAGGCCAGGGTCATCGATGACCTGTCCGCCAAGGAGGGCATTGTACTTGCCACGGGCGGTGGTGCGATCCTGGATGCCAGGAATCGCAGCCATCTCGGCGCACGCGGTTTCGTCGTTTATCTTTATACCTCCGTAGACCAGCAGGTACGGCGTACGCTGAAGGGACGCCAGCGGCCAATGCTGGCGAATGGCGACAGTCGCGAAATTCTCGAGCGGCTGATGAGTGTGCGTGATCCCTTGTACCGTGAAATAGCCGACCTCGTTGTCGAGACCGATGGTCGCAAGGTCAAAGCCGTAGCGGAGGAAATACTCGAAAAGATGTAGCCGCTGCTGTCGCCGGCATGGCCTCCTGCCGCAACTGCTTCACCGCCACGATTTCTTTCCGGTAATCTATCGGCCTATGACGGGCACCCATACCATCACTGTTGAGCTTGGCTTACGCAGCTACCCGATCGTCATTGGGGCCGGACTGCTTGGCGGCGGTTTCGATCTTCGACCGTATGTTGCTGGCAGTGATTGCCTGATCGTCAGCAACCAGACCGTCGCGCCGCTGTACCTCGAGAAACTCACAACCAATCTCGTTGGCAAAAACATTGCGGTGATCGAGTTGCCCGATGGTGAGGCGTACAAGACAACCGATACGCTGCACAGCGTGCTCGATAAGCTGGTCGACATCGGTGCGAGCCGGGATTCGACCGTGATTGCGCTGGGTGGTGGTGTGGTCGGTGATATTGCCGGATTTGCCGCGGCCAGCTACATGCGCGGCATAGGCTTTGTGCAGGTACCGACGACGCTGCTGGCACAGGTGGACTCATCCGTTGGCGGCAAGACCGGCGTCAACCATGCGCGCGGCAAGAATCTGATCGGCGCCTTTTATCAACCGGGCATCGTGCTCATCGACACCGGGACTCTTGCGACGCTTCCGGATCGTGAGCTGAAGGCCGGGCTCGCCGAGGTGATCAAGTATGGCGCAATCGCCGACCTCGAATTTTTCAGCTGGCTCGAGTCCAATATCAAAGCGCTGCTTGGCCGCGACGCGACGGCACTGGCGCATGCGATCCGGCGGAGCTGTGAACTGAAAGCCGAAATCGTCGCCGCGGACGAGCGTGAAGGTGGCCGGCGCGCAATCCTTAATTTCGGGCATACCTTTGGCCATGCAATCGAACACTGCCTGGGTTATGGCGAGTGGCTGCACGGTGAAGCGGTCGCCGCCGGCATGGTGATGGCCGCCGCACTCAGCGACATTGCGCCCGACGAGAGTGCCAGGCTCAGGGCGCTGCTGGTGGCAGCCGGGCTGCCGACCGCACCGCCGGGCATTGGCGCGCGCAAAATGCTCGACGCCATGGCCAGGGACAAAAAGGTACAGCGTAAACAAATCCGCTTTGTTTTACTGAAGGCGCTGGGCACGGCGTTGGTCACCGCGGACTACAACGACCGCAAGTTGCAGCAGGTGCTCGAGGCGGCCAACTGATGGCAGCGGCAGCCCTGGCACCGTATGCCGCCTGCGAGCAACAAAGTCGCGGCAGGCGTTACCTCGAAGCGCCAGCACGCTTTCGCGGCGAGTATCAGCGTGATCGCGATCGTATCGTGCACTCGACAGCTTTTCGGCGGTTGGTCTACAAAACCCAGGTATTCGTTAATCATGAGGGCGATCTCTATCGCACGCGCCTGACACACTCGCTCGAGGTGGCACAGATTGCACGCACGGTCGCCGTTGCGCTGGAGCTCAACGAAGCACTCACCGAGGCGATTTGCCTGGCACATGACCTGGGTCACACGCCGTTCGGCCATGCCGGTCAGGATGAGCTGAACGCGTGCATGCGCGACTTCGGTGGTTTCGAGCACAACCTGCAGTCGCTGCGCGTGGTCGATGAGCTGGAGGCGAAGTACGCGGATTTTCCGGGCTTGAACCTGATGTTCGAGACGCGCGAAGGCATACTGAAGCATTGCTCGGTAAAAAACGCCCGCCAACTGGGTGACGTCGGCGAGCGTTTCCTGCAACGACGGCAGCCAGGGCTTGAAGGACAACTTGCGAATATCGCCGATGCCATCGCTTACAACAATCATGATGTCGATGATGGCTTCCGCGCCGGACTGCTAAGCCTCGAACAACTTTGCGAGCAGGAGTTGTTTGCAGAGCAGTACGAAAATGTTCACGCTCGCTACCCGACGCTCGAGGATCGGCGCCTGATCTACGAAATCATACGGCGCATGATTGATACGGTGGTTACGGATCTGATCGAGAATACACGCCGTAATCTTGCGGCCGCGCAGCCAGGCTCAATCGAAGATGTGCGCAGTGCACCCGGTGAGCTGGTCATGCTGTCCACGGAGATATACGAGCGGCACACGGCACTCAAACGCTTTCTGAACCAGCATCTTTACTCGCACGAAAAGAAACTTGCCATGACGCGGCAGGCAAAATTGATTGTGCGGGAACTTTTCCTGGCTTATAGCGGCGATATTCAATGCATGCCGGAGGAATTTTGCAACAGGGCCCGGCCGCTGGATGCTGCAGGCCGGGCACGTGTAGTGGCCGACTACATCGCCGGCATGACCGATCGCTACGCAATTGCCGAACACGAGCGCATCACGGGCTGCTAGAATGCGCCGCCAAAGAGAGGAGCCCGCGTGATCGCCAAGCAAATTGCCAACAGAGATCGCCTGATTTTCGCACTCGACGTCGCCGACTGCGCGCACGCTCGCAAGCTTGCCATTGAGCTCGATGATGCCGTGACCTTCTACAAGATCGGGCTGGAGCTGATGATGAGTGGCGGCTATTTCGAGTTGCTGGACTGGCTGCTTGAGCAGAACAAGAAAGTATTTTGTGACCTGAAGTTTTTCGATATTCCGGCGACCGTTGGATCTGCGGTCAGGCAACTCAAGGATCGCGGTGCGACCTTTGTCACCGTGCATGGCAACCAGTCGATCATGGAGGCGGCCGCAGCGAACAAGGGCGATTCACTCAAGGTGCTCGGTGTTACCGTTTTGACGAGCCTCGATCGTGGCGACCTGGATGACCTTGGCTTCGCCTGTGACATCGAGGAACTCGTCATCTCGCGCGCACGGCGTGCGCTCGAGGCAGGATGCGATGGAGTCATTTCATCCGGCCTCGAGGTGGCCAGGCTGCGCGCCGTAGTCGATCCGAAGTTGCTGGTCGTCACCCCGGGCATCCGGCCGGTAGATAACAAGCCTGTCGAGGCGGCCTTGCGGGAGGCGGCTATGCCGGCGAGCGACCAGAAACGCGTGGTCACGGTTGAAACCGCCTTCGCCAGCGGCGCCGACTACATTGTAGTTGGCCGGCCGATACGCGATGCAGCTGATCCGCGCGCCGCAGCCGAGGCGATTCAGGCAAGCATTGCCAGCCAGATGGCCGGCGGGTAGGAATCGGCATGGCGCGACTCGAAAACGACCTGCTGCTGCGCGCCCTGCTGCGCGAGCCGGTGCCGCGTACGCCGGTCTGGATCATGCGACAGGCGGGCCGCTATCTGCCCGAGTATCGACGGGTTCGTGAGCAGGCGGGTGATTTCATGAGTGTCTGCTGCAATCCGGACCTTGCCTGCGAAGTGACCATGCAACCGTTGCGGCGTTACAAACTTGACGCCGCGATCCTGTTTTCAGACATCCTGACTGTGCCCGATGCCATGGGACTGGGGCTGTATTTTGTGGCCGGCGAAGGGCCGCAGTTTGAGCGCCCGGTGCGAACCGCAGCCGATGTTCGTGCGCTGCGCCGGCCCGATGTCGAGCGGGCACTGGGCTATGTATTCGAAGCGGTCCGCACGATTCGCCGCGAACTGAATGGCCGTGTGCCGCTGATCGGTTTTGCGGGCAGTCCGTGGACTGTGGCGACCTACATGGTCGAAGGTCGTTCGAGTCGTGACTTTGCAACCATCAAGCGTATGGCGACCGCGGAGCCGGCGGCGCTGCAGAGTCTGCTTGACCTGGTTGCAGCGACCACGACCGACTACCTGAATGCGCAAATAGCTGCCGGCGCCCAGGCGGTGATGGTGTTTGATACCTGGGGCGGGGCGCTGCAGGCCGACGACTATCGGCGCTTCTCGCTCGCCAGCATGCAGCAGATTGTCGACGGCCTGGTCCGCGAACACGACGGCCGGCGCGTGCCGGTGATCCTGTTCACCAAAGGTGCCGGCGCCCTGCTTGCCGACATGGCGAGCACGGGTTGCGACGCGCTCGGCGTCGACTGGACCACCGACCTCGCTACAGCACGCCGTTATGTCGAGGACAAGGTTGCGCTGCAGGGCAACCTGGACCCGGCAACGCTGCGCGAGTCGCCTGAGATGATTCGTCGCGGCGTCGCGGCTGTGCTGGCGAGCTACGGCAATGGCCCGGGCCACGTATTCAATCTCGGTCATGGCATCACGCCCGACATCGATCCGGCACACCTCGGTGTGCTCATCGACGCCGTCCACGAGCTGAGCCCGCAGTATCATCGGTAACACGACCCGGCAGCGGGGATATGCCTCTCCCTCATGGCTCGCTGACGCTGCGCTTTACTTCGGTCGAAGAATATCCCCACTGCCAGGTCTCGCGGCGATAACTGCGAGTGCGACAAGGCAGAAAGCGGCGCCGGTGAAGAATGTCCAGGACGCACCGAGCTGATCCCAGAGCAGGCCGGCGAGGCCGCTGGCGAGCAGCAGCGCGAGCCCGCTCAACAGATTGAAGAAGCCGAACGCGGTGCCGCGCAGATCGTCGGGCGCCGTGGCGGCGACCATGGTCGCGAGCAGGCCCTGGGTGATGCCCAGATGCAGGCCCCAGAGGGCGACCCCAAGAAACACCACCGGCCAGGAATTTGCACAGGCCAGCAGCAGGTCGGCACCGATCAAGACTACCAGGCCCAGCGCCAGCAGCCGCGTGTGGCGCATGCGGTCCGAGAGCCTGCCGAAGGGATAAGCGGAGACCGCGAAAACGAGGTTCATCGCCACCAGCACCAGCGGAATCCAGGCGAGTGGCAGACCGTTTTGTTGCGCGCGCAGGATCAGGAAGGCCTCGCTGAATCGCGCCAGCGTGAAAATGGCGCCGATCGCGACCACCCACCAATAGGCGCTGCGCAGGCGGCTGAGTGCGCGCCAGTGGATCGGGTTGATGCGTCGCCGCGGCAGTTTTTGCTGCGGTTCGTGTACGCCGAACAACAGCAACGCAACTGCAACAGCGGCCGGGATCACCGCAACCCAGAACACGGCACGGAAGTCGTTCGCCCACAACAACATCAGAACTATTGCCAGCAGCGGACCGGCGAAGGCGCCGACCGTGTCCAGAGATTGTCGCAGCCCATAGGCTGCACCGCGTTCTGCGGCTGGCGTCAGGTCCGCTATAAGTGCATCGCGCGGCGCCCCGCGTATGCCCTTGCCAATACGATCGACGCAGCGTGCCGCAAAAACCATGCTGAAGCTGGTCGCAAGCGCGAACAGCGGTTTGCTGAGCGCGCCAAGTGCATAACCGGCGACAGCAAGCGGCTTGCGCCTGCCAAGCCAGTCGCTAAGTGTTCCGGAGAATAGCCTGACGATGAGTGCGGTAGCCTCGGCGACGCCCTCGAGCACGCCGACCGCGAACGCGCTGGCACCGACGACGGTCACGAGGAACACCGGCAGCAGGCTGTGAATCAGCTCCGAGGAGATATCCATGAGCAGGCTGACGAAGCCGAGCACCCAGACGCCGGTCGGGACACTACGCACTTGAGCCGGCATCAGGAATCGCGCAGCGCGCGGCGCAGGATTTTTCCAACGTTGGTCTTAGGCAATGAGTCACGAAACTCGACCGATTTTGGTCGCTTGTAGTTAGTCAGATTCTTGCGGCAATAATCGAGTACGTCCTGTTCGGTGACGTTCGTGTTCTTGCGCACGGCGAACACTTTGACCGCTTCGCCGGAGTGCTCATCAGGCACTGCAACGGCTGCGGCCTCGAGAATGTCTTCCATCTCGACCACAACATTCTCGATTTCATTTGGATAAACATTGAATCCTGACACGATAATCATGTCTTTCTTGCGGTCTTCGATGAACACGTAACCACGTTCGTCAATACGACCGATGTCACCGGTGCGCAGCCAGCCGCCCGGTAACATCACCTTGGCGGTCTCGTCCGGTCGTTGCCAATAGCCTTCCATGACCTGCGGTCCCTTGATACAAATCTCACCGATCTCGCCGAGGCCAAGCTCCTTGCCATCGTCGTCACGAATGCTGACGTTGGTCGATGACAAAGGGATACCAATGGACCCGGAAAACTCCTCGCCAATGGGATTAACAATCGCGGCCGGCGAGGTCTCGGTCAGTCCGTAGCCCTGCAGGATCGGCGAGCCGGTGCGTTCGCGCCATTCCCGTGCGATCGCAGGCTGCACGGCCATACCGCCACCAACGCAGACGCGCAGCGAACTGAAGTCAATTTTGGCAAAACTCCTGGTGTGCAACAGGGCAGCGAAAATCGTATTGACGGCAGTAAAAAGGTTAAAGGGATAACGCGCCATCTCCTTCGCGAACGCCTCGAAATCTCGCGGATTCGTAATCAGGATATTGTGACCACCCTGTGCCATCAGGGTCAGGCAATTACCCTGCAGTGAGAATATGTGGTACAGCGGCAGCGCAGTAATCGCGACAATGGCATCAAGATCCGAATAAGCGCCGGCCTGCCACAGGATAGTCTGTTGCACATTGCAGACCATATTGCGGTGACTAAGCATGGCGCCTTTCGAAACGCCGGTAGTGCCGCCGGTGTACTGCAAAAAAGCAATGTCCGCGAAACCGAGTTCCATGACCGCCAGCTTTTGCCCGGCGCCAGCCTGCAAAGCGTCTGTGAAGCCGATGCTGCCGGGCAGGGAGTACCTTGGCACCAGGCGCTTGACGTGGCGCAGTACGAAATTGGTCAGCAGGCCCCTTGGAAAACTCAGCAGGTCGCCGACGCCGGTGACGATTGCATGGCGCACCGAGGTGTGCTCGATGATGTCAGCCAGCGTGTGCGCGAAATTCTCAAGAATAATGACGCACCTGGCGCCCGAATCCTTCAGCTGGTGCTCAAGTTCCCTGGCCGTGTACATGGGGTTGACATTGACGACAACACAACCGGCGCGAAATATGCCACACAAGGCGATTGGATACTGCAGCACATTTGGCAGCATGATGGCGACGCGTTCACCGCGCGTCAGGCCAAGCGTCTGCTGCAGGTAACAGGCGAGCTGCATCGACATGCGATCGAGATCGCGGTAACTGATGGTGGTGCCCATGTTCGTGTATGCGGCGCGTTCGGGATACTTTGCAAACGTGCGCTCGAACATCTCGCGCAGTGAACGAACGTCGGATGGCGGCAGTTCGGCCGGCATGCTGTCCGGGTATGATTTGAGCCAGATTTTTTCCATTCAGCTTCCTTGTTTCGCCAGAGCGCTGCTGATGATCGGCCAGGCGTTTTCCAGCAAGATCGGTTGCGCGATGGCGTTAGGATGGATGCCATCGTCCTGCATCAGTTCCTTGTTCAGGGCTACGCCCTCGAGGAAAAACTCGACCCAGGGAATGTCCATTTCGGTGGCAATCTGGCGGAAGACGTTTTCAAATTCGGCGATATAGCGCGGCCCATAATTTGGCGGAATACGTATGCCCAGCATGACGACTGCAGCCCCTGAATCGGTGCCGGCCTTGACGATCCTGGCCAGGTTGGCGTGCATCGTGCCGGGCGGAATGCCGCGTAAGCCATCGTTGCCGCCGAGCTCGAGGATAATCAAGGACGGTGAAAAAGCCTCGATCGCCTGGGCGATCCTGACGGCACCGCTTTCCGTTGTGTCGCCGCCGATGCTGGCATTAACCACACGATGTTCGTACCCTTGCTGCTCGAGCCTGGCCTGCAACAAAGTTGCCCAGGACTGGTCCAGGTCAATACCATAGCCGGCGCTCAGGCTGTCACCAAAAACCAGCACCGTCGGCGCGTCGTTCGCCGGTAGCTGTCCGCCCGCCAACAACAGGAAAAAGGCAACAAACACTCGCATGGATACGAACTCAGTTAATGGCGCCACGGTTCTCGAAGCGTACAAAATCAGCAAACAGGTTAGCAGTCCCGAGGGCCATCTGACCATTCTTTCCGAGCTTAGTTTTGTCATCGAGAAGGGTGAGACGGTTGCGGTGGTCGGACCATCTGGCGCCGGCAAGTCCACACTGCTGGCGATTCTCGCCGGGCTGGATTTGCCCAGCAGCGGGCACGTCATCCTGAACGGCAAGAACCTTGGTGAGCTTGACGAAGACGGGCGCGCGCTGGTGCGTGCCGAAAGTGTCGGTTTCGTATTCCAGTCATTTCACCTCGTGCCGTCATTGAACGCACTCGAGAATGTCATGCTGCCGCTTGAACTCGCGGGCGCCAGTGACGCGCGTGCCGCGTCACATGCCATCATCGAACAGGTGGGTCTGCAGGACCGGTGGCGACACTATCCGGCGCAATTGTCGGGTGGCGAAAAGCAACGCGTGGCGCTGGCACGCGCTTTTGCGACAGAACCGGCGGTGTTATTCGCCGATGAGCCGACCGGAAATCTCGACAGTCGCACCGGCGAGAACATCATGAACCTGATGTTCGAACTGAATCACAACTCTGCGACAACGCTGATACTCGTGACCCACGACCAGGTGCTGGCGGGGCGCTGCAATCGCATCATCCAGCTGGATGCGGGTTTGCTGGTCGACGACAGCAGAGCCAGGCGATGAATGCGGTAACTTTCGCCTTGCGCAGTTTTGGCCGCGAGGCGCGATCCGGCGAGGTTGTAGTACTGCTGGCGGCAGTGGCGCTGGCCGTTGGTGTGCTGACGGCAGTTGGCTTCCTCACCGATCGCATTGGCAAGGCAGTGGCGCGACAGGCAAACGAGGTGCTTGCGGCGGACCTGCGACTGCGTTCGCAGCAGCCGGTACCCGAGGCATGGCGCGAGCTGGCCGCAAATTTCCGGCTGCAAACGGCCGAGACCCAGGTCTTTCCAAGTGTTGTCTACGCGGGCGAGCAAAGTGCACTGGCGACCATTAACGCGGTCAGCGACAACTATCCGCTGCGTGGTGCCGTGCGGGTCGCCGATACGCTGTTCGGCGAACAGCGCACCGTGTCCGGTACGCCGCCGCGTGGCGAGGTCTGGGCTGACGGTGCCCTGCTGGCGCGCGTCAATGCCGATGTCGGTGACCTGCTGCAAGTTGGTGAAGTCGAATTGCGGGTGAGCGCCGTACTGACCTATCGCCCCGACCAGTCGGTTGGCTTTGCCTCGCTGGCGCCGTCCATGCTGGTGAATATTGCTGACGTGCCGGAGACGAAGCTGCTCGGTGAGGGCAGCCGCGTGCGTTATGCGCTGCTGGTGGCAGGTGACGAGCAGGACGTGAATGCATTCTATGCCGATATCGAGGAACAGCTGCCCGAGGAGATCCGGGCCTCCGATCGTGAGGAAAGCAGTGAGCAGGCGTATAGCGCGGCGGACCGCGCGCAGCGGTTTCTGTCGCTGACCGCTGTGGTCAGTCTGTTGCTCAGTGCCGTCGCCGTGTCGATGTCGGCACGACGCTTCATGCAGCGCCGACTCGATACCGTGGCACTGATGAAAAGTCTTGGTGCGACGCAGCAGTTCGTGATTCTTGCCGCCGTTACGCAACTGATGCTGCTGGGAATACTGGGCGTTTTGCTCGGTAGCGTCGTGGGCTACGCGGCGGAAGAGGCGGTGGCGTGGCTGCTGGCCGACATCATCGCGGCCGATTTGCCGGACCCCGGTGCAATGCCCGTGTTGCTGGCGAGCGGCAGTGCGCTGGTGTTGCTGGCCGGATTCGCGCTGCCCTCCCTGTTGCAGCTAAAACATACGCCACCGTTGCGCGTTTTGCGGCACGACATGATGCCACCGGCACCGTCGCGGTTGCTGGTTGGCGGCCTGGCATTGCTTGCCGTTGCGGCGCTCGTTTATCGCGCCGTCGGCGATGCGCGCATGTTGCTGATCCTGCTGTTTGGCATCGTCGTCATTGCGGCGGCCCTGTATCTGCTGGGGCGACTGCTGGTCGCGATGCTGGGGCGATTCCGCAGTGGTGTTGGCGTTGCCTGGCGCTACGGGCTGGCAAACGTCGCGCGCCGCGGGCGCGCCAGCGCGGTGCAGGTGGTCGCGTTCGGGCTTGGCCTGACAATGTTGCTGCTGTTGACGATTGTACGCGGCGACCTGCTGCAAGGCTGGCGCGAGACGATCGGCGACGATGCGCCAAATCACTTCATGATTAATGTGCAACCGCACGAAATAGACTCCGTCACGGCAATCTTTGCCGCCGGCGGAGTCGCGAAACCCGAGTTCGTGCCGCTGGTTCGGGCACGCATGGCCACCATCAATGGCGAGGACGTCAGGACGCGCAAGTATCCGGATCCTGGCGGCGAATGGATGGCGAATCGCGAGGCCAACCTCTCCTTTGCCGCAGAACTGTCGCCAAGCAACGAGATTGTCGCCGGTGAATGGTGGCCCGAGGACTATTCGGGAGCACCACTGGTTTCGGTCGAAGAGGAGGCAGCGCGCGAGACTGGACTGGCACTTGGCGACAAGCTGGTGTTCAAGGTCGCGGGTCAGGATATCGAGCTGACCATTGCAAGTATCCGTCGCGTGAATTGGGACTCGTTTCAACCAAACTTCTTCATGGTGTTGTCACCTGGTGCCCTGGACCAGATGCCAACCACGTATATCGCCGGGCTGCGTCTCGGCGATGAACAGCAAGCGGTGCTGGTAGCCCTGGTGCGAGCACACCCAAGCATTTCGGTGATCGATATCGACGCTATCCTGCAGCAGGTGCGTAACATCATCGATAAGGCGAGTCTCGCGGTGCAGGCGGTGTTCGCCTTTACGCTGGCGGCAGGAATTGCCGTGTTGTTTGCGGCGGTGCAATCGACCATCGATGAACGGCGTTTCGAGAGCGCCATGCTGCGCGCACTTGGGGCGCGCAAGCAGACTGTGTTTGCAGGAGTGATGGCGGAGTTTGCCGCGCTCGGCCTTGCCGCCGGGTTACTCGCCTCCGCTGGCGCCTCGATACTCGCGGCAATAATTGCGGTGCAGCTGTTTGAGCTGCCGTATACATTCAATCCACTGCTCTGGGTTGCCGGCATAGTCGCTGGTGTGCTGGTGGTCTGCGCGAGTGGTTACCTGGCTGCCCGCGGCGCCATAAATTCGCCACCGGTCGAGGTGTTGCGCGCGGCATGAGCAGGCGGCGACGCATCGCTGTCTGGTCGGGCCTGGGTCTGCTGGCCTTGCTGGTGATCGCAATCAGCTGGCTATTTACGGTCGACCTCGGCAGCTTCAAGCCGCAGATTGAACGCTGGGCCAGCGAGAAAACCGGCCGGCAGATTTCCATTGACGGTGAGCTGAATATCAATCTGGCCCGGCATAGTTCAGTCGTCGTCGAAAACGTTCACATCAGCAACCCGGCGTGGGCAGATACTGCCGAAATGCTGTTCGTTGGGCGCCTCGAGCTTCGCTTCGACCTGCGCTCGTTGTTTCGTGGGCCATTGCTGGTTGAGCTCATCGATCTCGATGACGCCAGGCTCTCGCTGCTCGAATCGGAGCAGGGCGAAAAAAACTGGCTGCTGCAGGGCGGCGATGTTCCGGCCACCGCTCCGGATACCGGGAAAAAAGGCATCCTGTTCCAGCAGATTGATGTTAACAGGCTGCAGCTCGCGTACAGCTCGCCGCGCCGCGCACAGACCTTGCATGTCGAGGTTGACAGCCTGCATCAGCACCGCCGGGACGACGATTTCCTCGAGCTGGCCATCGATGGCACGGTCAACGGCCGCCGGGCACGAATCGAGGGCGATCTCGGCACCTGGTCGGCCTTGCTGGAACAGAGAAATGTGCGCTTCGATCTCGATGCCCGGGTCGATAACTTCGCATTCAGTGCTGCCGGCCACATCGACGACCTGTTGCGGCCGCATCGCCCGGAACTGCAATTCACGGCAACGGCGCCGGATATCAATGAACTGCTGCGGGCGTTAGGCGTGAAGGCAGCGGGTAGCGGGGCCATTGATCTGTCCGGTTCGCTGCGGCTGGCCGAGCAACAGGCACTGGTACTGGATCTGCGCGGACAACTTGGTCGTGCAACGATAGAGGCCAGCGGCAGATTCTCCGATCTGCAGAACCTCGAGCAAATGGATCTTGACCTGTACGCCAGTGGCGAAGATATTCGGCCGATTTTTGCAGCGCTCGGTATTCAGGAGACCAGGGAGTCGCCGTTCATGGTCAGGCTGGACGCGCAACGCAATGGAAAAAGCTTGCGCGTCGAAAAAGCCGAAGTCCTGTTCGGCGAAGCGCGTTTAAACCTGGCGGCGCGTATGCCTGAATTTCCGGCCCTGGATGATGCAAACATCCAGCTGGACATGAGCGGCCCCGATATCGAGCACTTTCGCAGCATATTTGATCTGCCCGGCGCGGCGACCGGCGCATTCTCGCTGGGTTTCTCGATTGGCGTCGCCGACGACGGCATCGAGATCGTTAATCTCAAGCTGCAATCCTCGTTATTTCATTTGCAGGCAAACGGCAGTCTCGGTCAGCCGGCCAGCTATTTTGGTACCAGGCTGCGCTTTCACCTTGCCAGTGACAGCCTGCAACGAACGGCGAGCGCCTATGGCATCGGCGGGTTGCCCGACGAGCCTGTCGAGCTCGAAGGTGGCATCGAGTACACCGCGGACGGTATCCGCATCGGCGAGACACTGCAGGCACGAATCAGGCAAGCGCGCGTAACTGCCGATGGCCTGATCAAGCCGGTCAGGGGCGCGCTCGGATCCGACCTGCAGTTCGAGGTGAGCGGTACGGATCTTGCCGAGCTGGTCGGCGCATTCGCTACCAGTGACTACCTGCCGGCGCAACCATTCCGGCTCGGCGGACAATTGCAGTTACAGCGCGATGGCTACCGGCTTCGCGGCGTGCATGGCAGCGTTGGAACTTCCGAAATCAGGGTTGACGGGTTGCTGGCCGCAAACACCGGCCTGGTTGGCAGCGGCTTCGATTTTTCAGCCGCCGGTGCCGCGTTCGAGGAGTTCGTCGACCATGTCGGCGATATTTCCGTGATACCGGGTCCCTATGAACTTGGCGGCCGCATCGAGTTCCAGCCGGACACGATTGGTCTGCAAGACTTTCAACTGCACCGTGCGGGTGGCGACGTCGAGCTGAATTATGAGTTTGGCCTGCCCGCGTCGCGACGATGGGCGAATTTTGAACTGCGCGCGCATGGACCCGATGTGCGCAGCGTGCTGCGCAACGCACACCGGTTCGCCGCCGACGAAGCGCCATTCTCGATTGATGTGCACGGCGAACGTCGTGGCACAGACTGGGCCTTTCGCGAACTGGCCGTCACTGTCGGTGCCGCGACGCTGACTGCAAGCGGTGATCTAGATCTGAATGGAGACGACGCGGCGACGCGGTTTGAACTGCAACTGGATGTCCCGGATGTGGCAGCGCTGGGAAGCATCGATGGCAATCGCCTCTTGCAGCATTCTTTGGCGCTGCAGGCACAGCTGCGCGGCCGTGGTGGCGTGCTTGAAATCGATAATATGGTTGCGGCGCTTGGGCCGAACAAAGTCAAAGCCAAGGTCCGCTTCCAGCCCGGCGCGATACCGGAAATCGTGCTCGACCTCGATTCGGAATCGCTTGTCATCGCACCCTGGTTTGCAGAGCGCGAGCCGAAGCAGGCGCCAGTGGTTGCCGGAACCGATGGCCGTTTGATTCCGGACATCGAGATACCGTTTGCGGCGATGGCTAAAATCAATGTGGAAATCGAGCTCGACGTTGCGACGCTGCAAAAGGATCAGCTCGAGCTCCACGATGTCAGCCTGCGCGGCAGCCTGCGCGATGGTGTTCTGGATGTAAGCGAGTTGGGGCTGCGGGCAAAGTCGGGAGCCCTGACGGGGCGCGCGCAGCTAGCGCCCGGCGAGTCACTGGGCAGCGCCATGCTGCAGCTGGTGGCGCGGGACTTTGCACCCGGCCTGGCGGGCATCAACCAGGATCTCGGCATGAAGGGCGATATCGATGTCAATCTGCGAGCGACGGGCAACGATCTGCGCACTTTGCTGGCAAATGCGAACGGCGTGGTGTTTGCCAGTGCGCGTGGCGGGCGGGTGGCTGATAACAAAACCATGCAAAGGCTCTACGGCGACATGGCCGACCAGATCGTGGGCGCAATTAATCCGTTCCAGAAGACCGAGCCGTACACCAGTTTCGAATGCATTGTAATTCCGCTGGAAGTCGTGAACGGAACGGTGACGAGTTCACCGAGCTCCCTGGCCAGTACTGACAAGATTCGCGTGGTGTCGACATCCGTTATTGACCTGAAGACGGAAAAGATCGAAATGAATATGCGCACCACGCCAAAGAAGGGCATCACTATCAGCGCCGGCGAAGTACTCAATCCATACCTGAAAATCGTCGGTACCCTGGCGGCCCCGCGTCTCGCAGTCGATGAGAAGGGCGTGCTGGTGTCAGGTGGTGTCGCGGTCGCTACAGGAGGGCTGTCCATTCTTGCGCGTGCGGCCTGGGATCGCCTGTCACGATCAGACGATGCCTGCGATGAAGCCACGACTGAAGGCAGGAAATCGCTCGGCGACCGCCTGCCGTCGCTCAGGGTTTCGACGTTGTCGCGGTAGCAGGCGCCGGTTGTCACGCGCGCCGCGGCGATATTTCTTTACTTCCGCGGCGTGCCGTCACCGGCGACAAATGGGTAGAGCTCAAAGAATCGCGGCACGCCGTTCTTCACGCTTTCCTCGATGTTCTCAAGCTCGTCGTCGGTAATGCGGCCTACGCCAACGGCTTCCCAGACCAGGCGCTTCAGCTTCGGATCCACGAGGTCGATGTTGTAGGTGCCCTCGGTGTACTGCGACACGTGGGTTTCGGTGCCATAACCGTATCCAACCCAGGGGCTGTAGTAACCGCCGCGATAACCGTAGTAGCCGCCGGCGGATACTCCCATTGACGGCGAAGTCGTGACCTTGGTCTTGTCGGCGGTCTTGACGTTGAAGTTGACCAGCAGGTCAGGCGCATCAGACAGCATATAGCCGCGCGCCTGCATCTCGATATCGATGGCTTGCTTCACGTAGCGTGTGAACAGGTTCTGGTACTCGGTATCGTAGCGCCCGGTGGTGTCGTAATAGTTGTAGGTGCGGTACTGCGAAAAGTCGACGCTGTCGTCGTAATCGGCACGCAACTTGGCCTGCGAAGAGCAGCCGGACATTACGACCGCTACGGCGAACACGGTAAAAAGCGAAACGGATTTATTGCGAAACACTTGGTACATGAAGTTCTCCATCACGAGATGTGATTTTTGCTGCCGGCAAGAATAGACGCTTTGACGCCTAAGGTCCACGGATCGTTGTGGCAGGCAGCCAGGCCGACGACTAAACAATCCGGTTGCGATGTTCCCCTTGCAAAAACGCCGCCGCATTCGCGGCCAACTCGTTAATCGCGTTCTGCCGGGCCCGCCCGGTGCCCCAGGCGATGTGCGGCGTCAGGACCAGGTTGTCATCAGAGCAGTCGAGCAGCGGGTCGCCGGCCACCGGCGGCTCATTCGGCAGCACGTCGATGGCAGCACCGGACAAATGGCCGGATCGCAACGCTGCAACAAGCGCCTGCGACTCGACCAGCGCGCCACGTGCGGTATTAACAAGAATGGCACCGGGACGCATGCGCGCAATGGTGTCGGCATTGAACAGTCCGCGCGTCGCCTCGGTCAGCGGGCAATGCAGGGAAATAACATCGCAACGCCGCAGCAGCTCATCGAACGCCACGCGATTGGTGGCAGGATTTTCCGTTCCGGGCCGCGCCGCGACCAGCACCTGCATTCCCAGTGCGGCGGCAGCCTTGGCGACGCCTTGGCCAAGCGCGCCGTAGCCGATGATGCCAATCGTCATGTCGGCCAGCTCGCGGATCGGATGATGCAGCATGCAGAAATTTGCCGCCCGCGCCCAGTCGCCGGCGCGAACCGACCGGTCGTAGCGAGCGAGGTTGTGCGTCAGCATCAGCAGCGAGCCGATGACATGCTCGACCACCGACTGCGTGCAGTAATCGCGAATATTGGCGACGGCGATACCCTGCTTGCCGGCTGTCGCAATATCGACGTTATCGGTACCGGTAGCAGTCAGGCCGATAAAGCGCAGTGCACTCGCAGCACGCAGCAGCTCGCCGCTCAGCCGCGTCTTGTTGGCAAATACAAACTCGACGCCGTCGATCCGCGCTGCGATATCGGTGGGGCCGGTTACATCGAAAAGCTCGAGCGTTGAGAAATGCCTCTGCAGTGGCGCAAGGTCGAGTCCGGGTCCCATGGTTGCATAGTCGAGAAACACGGCTTTCATTGATATTTTTCGCCCCCTGTCACACAGTGCATGACCATGAATGACTATCCTACTATTGCCCTGCCGGGCTATGAAGAATATCCACAGGACAAAATGCGCGAGCGTATCAAAGCGTTCTACGCGGACGTAAAGCGCCGCCGCACGGTGCGCGAGTTCTCAGACCGGCCGGTGCCGCGCGACATCATCGAGACAGCACTCAAGGCGGCTGGCACTGCGCCGAGCGGCGCCAACCTGCAGCCCTGGCATTTCGTCGCCGTCAGCGGTGCGGAAACCAAGCGCCGGATTCGTGTTGCGGCTGAGGCTGAGGAGCGTGAGTTTTATGAGCACCGTGCCCCTCTCGATTGGCTGGCCGCGCTCGAGCCGCTGGGTACCGATCCGAACAAACCGTTTCTCGAAACGGCGCCCTGGCTGATCGCCGTGTTCCTGCAGAAATACGGCACGCTGCCCGACGGCCTCAAGGTCAAACATTACTACCCGACCGAATCCACCGGGCTTGCAACCGGGATCCTGATTACGGCGCTGCACCAGGCCGGTCTCGCTTGTCTCACGCACACGCCGAGCCCGATGAAGTTTCTCAACGAAATACTGGACCGGCCCGCCAGCGAACGGCCGTTCCTGTTACTCGTGACGGGCTACCCGGCCGCCGCTGCGAGAGTGCCGGATATTCAACGCAAGCCGCTCAACGAGTTCGCGAGCTTTATCGACTTGTAGGAGGCCTCCCGGAAGCCGGGGTATAGATATATACCACAGAAGAAAACAGCCTCCACATCTGCCCACAAGCTGACGCACGTATGTAGTGCGTGTCGGAATGTCATTGGTTAACTAAATTCGACGAAAATTTTTGCGCTTCGACGCGCGAGCGTCTAGGTGGTTGTCTGCCTTTCCTCATTCCAGCCACTCAAGCGTCTGCTTTAGAGACTTGTCGACGGGCTGCAATCGGCTTCGGGAAGCAGCCATCACATTTAGCTGATTTTGGGCACATCAGACGACCGTTTTGGGAAAAGCGGACATCGAGAGCCGCGCCATGTCCTCTTGCCGCCCCAAAGCTGCCGTTTATGGAATTTCGGCTAGACTATCTTCTATTGACCCTTAACGGACCCTTTTTGTGAGTAGCTGCCTTTCCGATAGCAGTCTTTCGAAGGGCCGCTTTCAATCCAACTTGGCTAGCGAATATCGGTCGGCGACGGCCATCTATGCTGTCCGACCGGCTAATGGTGACCGGCATTTCTCGCCTGGACCGGATCTCGATATCCGGTTGCACCGACAAGATCGTCAGTCGTGACTCTTGCTAGTGACACGATCATTTAACCAACCCATTATGTGACGCAAGTCACACTCAGTCTCTACCGGGGTGCACACGTGTACTGCTCTCGGGCGCTCGAACTTGTTTAAATCATTATCGAAATTGGCGGAGCCGCGTTCGAATGCTCGCCCCCGACTGGAGTAGACATAATGAGATTGAGAGCCCCACTCAAATTCGCACTCGCGGGCCTGATGCTCGCGCTTTCGTTCGGGTCGGACCTGGCGAACGACGTGGACGACGCATCGCTACAATCGTACATCTTGCAGGGTGAGCCCGTCGGAGAACTTGCAGCGGCTGTCAATGATGTCGGCGGAACCGTTACGCACCGGCTCAAGGTAATCAAGGCTGTCGGCGCGACGCTTTCGAATGATCAGAAAGTGGCGCTCGAGGAACGAGGGCTGCGCCTCACGTTGAATGGCACGGTCGAGTCGAGTTCGGTGACCGAGACCGGCGCTTACCGAGATGATTTCAATGCCAAGTCGTACAGTGAAAACTCGGGAACGGCTAACTTTGCGGGCCCGTGGGTCGAAAGCGGCGACGACAACAAGGCCGACAAAGGGCAGGTCCGCGTGGGCAGTGGACTGCTCGAGATGAAGGGCAGCGGTGTAAGCATCGCTCGGTCTATGGATCTCGAAAATGCCGGCAATGCCACACTGCAGGTCGGTTTCTTCAGAGACCTCGATAACGGGGATTATGTATCTGTCGAGGCTTCCGCCGATGGCGCGAGCTTTATCGAATTGGATCGGCTTGCCGGCATGGCCAAGGACGGCTCGCTGCAGTCGCGATCGTACGACATTTCTGTCTATGCGGGTCCCAATACGACGCTGCGATTCTCCGGCCACAGCAGCTCGAAGAAGAAAGTGAACATCGACTTTGTGGACATTTCCTTTGAACCGGCCGCTGCTCCCCCGCCGCCACCTGGGAGGGAACCCGACCCCGATCCGATCGTTACGGATACCGGTCTGCCGCCGGGCGTGTACTCGATCCGGGATCACCAGAGCCTGGGCGCGAGCTACGCGAGCAGCGACGGCGACCTCGACTGGCTCGGTCCGTGGGTTGAAGCTGGCGACGATCCCGACGGCTTGCCGACAGCAGGCGATGTCTATGTTAGTAATTACGGCCACATGTATCTGAAGAACAGTGACCGGAGTCTAACGCGACACGCCAACACGGCCGGGGCTTCGTGGGCGCAGCTCAGCTTTTATGCTTGGCGCCATCACTACTTCGGGGCCGACGAGAGCCACTACGTGGCCGTCGAGATCTCGAGCAACGGCGGCGCGACGTGGTCCGAGCTGGACCGCATTTCGGCGCCAGGTTACGACTCGACGTGGCAGTGGTACAACTACAACGTCACCCCGTACGCCTCGAGTGACATGGCGATCCGCTTCCGCTCATCAGCGAATCAAGGTGCCGATAACGTCATGAACCTCTCGACGCTCGAAATCAACTTCGAGGTCGATGCCGCCAGCGCGGACCAGGATACGATCGTCGCACCGTCTACGCTCGTGGGCGCCGACTTGCTGCACGACGACGGTTACACGGGGCGCCACGTGACGGTCGCGGTTATCGACAGCGGCTACTGGGGCCACGCGGCAACGGATCGCAATGCGGCCGGCTATGATCGTGTGCGTGCCCAGTACGACGCCATCAACGATGTCGTTGTCAGGATGGGTAATATCCTGAGTAATGGGCAGGTCTTCGGCGTGTCGTCTCCGGCCAATACCGAGGAGAGCGGTCACGGTATGCATGTGACCAGCGCGATTCTTAACCGGGAGAAGAACCAGAACCTGAAGTTCGTGGGTATTGCGCCCGATGCAGAACTCGTCTCGGTCAAGGCGTTCGATGCCAACGGGCAGGCCACCTATCTCGACGTCATTCGCGGCATCGACTGGGTCGTTACGAATAAAGACGATCTCGGCATCCAGATTCTGAACCTGTCGCTTAGCGCCACGCCGAGATCGTTTTACTGGGACGATCCCCTCAACCAGGCCGTGATGGCGGCCTGGCAGGCAGGAATCGTCGTGGTGGCATCCGCAGGTAACTCGGGCCCTGATCCGCTGACGATTGGTGTCCCGGGTAACGTGCCGTATGTCATTACCGTGGGTGCCATGTCCGACAGCTACTCACCAGACGTCGACGACGATGACGTACTCGCCTCGTTCTCCGCGGCGGGACCGACGCATAATGGTTTCGTCAAGCCGGATATCGTGGCACCGGGCGGGCACGTATGGTCCCTGATGCCCGACACCGCCCGACTGGTTGTGGAGCATCCCGAGTTCGCCAACCAGGCATACTATTTCACGATGTCTGGTACTTCGCAGTCTGCATCCATAGTCTCCGGCATCGTTGCCCTGATGCTGCAAAAGGATCCGTCGCTGACGCCCGACGACGTCAAGTGCCGTCTGATCGATTCGGCAAGAACCGCGGTTGATGCGAACGGCAACCTCGCCTACAGCCCGCTTCAGCAGGGTGCCGGTATGGCGGATGCCTATATGGCTGCCTACAGCACGGCCACCGGCTGCGCGAACCGGGGACTCGACATTGCCGAGGATCTGGCGGGAACCGCCCATTTCGGTGGCCCTGTCAGCCAGCGCGAAACTGGTGAGTTCTACTTGCGGAATCCGGATGGCCAGGAAGTCCCGTTGTGGAACGGCGCTTATACGAAGGGCGACGGGTACCTTTGGACAAACGGCTACCTGTGGACGAACGGCTACTTGTGGACGAACGACTACTTGTGGAACGACGGATACTTGTGGACCAACGGTTATCTGTGGACAAATGGTTATCTCTGGACCGATGGCTACCTGTGGACGAACGGCTACTTGTGGACGAATGGCTACCTCTGGACCAATACGCTGACCGAGCCGGCCAGCATCAACACCTGGGTTGATCAGGAATAGACGAAGAGCAATGCTGTAACCAATAACGTCGTATGCACTTCAAAGCAGACCCCGCCCCCGTGGCGGGGTCTCCATTCCCGCCGGTATCGAACCAAGTAACCCATCCTGAGGAGTCCGGAAGGCGCCCTCAATTTGGAGATTGATAATCCCCAAGACCGGACGCTCGAATGTCTGGCTTTCAGCAGAATTTGGAATTCTTGGCGGCCCATAATGGCCGTCTCCAGCCCCTCGCTGGGTGATAGGCTCAGGGGCCGGTGATGACCCTATGTATGGACTCCCCCAACCCAGTTGCCTAGGTTGGAGGTCGACCAAAACCCAAAAGGGAGCCCATACATGAACTATTCAACAACAGTCGGGGTCGACCTGGCAAAGAACGTCATCCAGATCTCGGTCGTGTCTGGCCGAGGGAAAGAGCTTTCCAACCGCTCGCTCACGCGTAAGAAGTTCGCGGAGTTCCTCGGCAAGCAGCAGCCAGCACTCGTAGCCTTTGAGTCGTGCGCGACAGCGCACTACTGGGCGCGTGCTGCGAAGCGGCACGGGCACGAAGCAAGGATCATCCCAGCCAAGGCCGTGGCGCCGTTCCGGCAGGGTCACAAGACCGACAGCAACGACGCACTCGCCGTTGCCGAGGCCGCGCGCCGGCCGAACATCAAGGAAGCGCCGATCAAGACGGTGGAGCAACAGGGCCTACAAGCGATGTTGCGCGCACGAGATCGCCTGATCCAGGAGTGCATCGCGCAGTCGAACCACATGCGTGGCATCTTGCTCGAGTTCGGCATCGCGATCCCGCAGGGCTTTGCAGCGCTGCTGCGCACACTGCCCGAAGTGCTCGAGGACGGCGACAATGAGGTGCCGGACTTCTACCGGCCAACGCTGCACCGCATGTATCAGCGCATGCTCGAACTTCGAGAAGATATCGGCGCGATGACCAGGGAAGTCAGAGAACTAGTGAAGAACCATGCGGTGTGCAGCCGGCTCACCGCTATCGAGGGCATCGGCCCGATCGGTGCGATGTCGCTCTATTCCACGCTGGGCTCCGGAGCCGCGTTCAGCAAGGGACGCGAGGCCTCGGCCTACGTTGGTCTCACGCCGAGGCAATACAGCAGCGGTGGTAAAGCCAACATCGTGGGCTTGAGCAAGTACGTGGGCAATCGCAAACTGCGTTCCGTCCTGATCCAGGGTGCGCTAGCCTACGTGTATCGCATGAAGGAGCCGCGGACATCGAAGGACCGCTGGTTGAAAGAACTGATTGAGCGAGCGGGGCCGCGCCGAGCGGCGGTCGCGCTGGCCAACAAGAATGTACGAACGGCCTGGGCGCTAATCGCTCAGGGAACTGATTACCAACGTCGACCGCAACTGGAGATGGCTGCCTAGAACGTCCTGCAAACAGAAACCACGTATCAGATAAAGATATCTGCTCCGGCGAAACCTACACCGCAATGAGGCCCTAGAGCCCACTGACCCAAAGAGGAACCGGAGTGCGCATACATAGAGGGCCAGGAGATAGCGTCTCCACACAAAGGCCGAATATACAAACGCGTCTTATTTCTGATCGAAAAATCTGTCTGCTAGACTGGGGGAGTCCATATACGTTGCGGACTATCAATCGTTCCCAGCAGATGGACTAAGTCGAAATTATTCGTCGCCACCATAAGCAGGCCATAGGTAAAAAGTCACAAATGTTCCGATTTCAGTTGCCTGATGATGCTCGGCCACGAGAGAACCATCGGAAGCCTTGCTGAAGCCAATTCTGTTTCTCCACGTAGTCAGCCCTACCGGGCGCGGAAACCAGATCTTGCCTTCGTCGCATCGATAATCCTCTTCATTAAGTTTAAATGTCGGTGACTTCGGTCCGCCCTCCGCATAGAGACCGTCTGCACCAATTGCACTGACAACAACGGTAGTCGAAGTTGGCTGAGTCACCTTCATCGCGCTAGGGCTGAGAGAATCTGCGCGCAGGAGTTCCTGCGACAAGCGAGGATCGGGAATAGTCTCCCTGCCCTTGAACGTGGAGCGGTATTCGCTGGTGCGACCAAGCTCTTCGTAAACCCCGGAAATGTCGGGACAGCCGCTGGTAACTGGATCCAAGGTGGGCCAATCTTCCGGATACTCGAAAGTAATCGAGCACCCCGCCACCAAGAATCCGAAAATTGCGAACAAGTTGCGCATCTCGCACCCTCTCGCCCATCTCGCCACTACGTCAAGAGTATTCAGAAAAAGACGAGGAGGGTCAATTCAAGCTGTTCTTATTTGATATGCAAGTATCAACGCGGACAGGTCATTGTCGGCTAATGGCCGTTCTGAGTCGGACGCCAGGAATGTAAACGAACGACCACTACGCAGCGCATAGCCGCCGGTCGCTTGAACTGAGGTAAAATGTCGGTCACTGACCCAAAGAAGTCTCGACGGCTGCGGTAATTGTGGTCATTGCTTGATCCTCAAAAGGAGTTACTCGTGGAATCAGACCGATTAGTCCGGTGGCTTACGATTGGCGCCAATCTCGGGGTTTTGATCGGTCTGCTTTTGCTTGTTGCCGACACCCCCTAAAGCAGACACTGAACCGGCAGGTTTGGGAAAAACGGTCATTTGCTTTCCTACGCTTTTAGTTGCAAGAACAGCCTACAGGGGCGACGGTGATTCAATGCGCAGGAAAACCGTGACGCACGTCACATGTTCCGCGGCGACCGTGTCGGTCGCGCCGACATTCCCGGTTCGCCTACTCTGGGCGCATGAAGAAAGGACTCTCCATACCGTTTGTCGCGCTTGCCTTATACCTGATGTTCTTGCCACCTTCCGCCCTGGCGGGCAGCGTCAACGCCATCCTCAACGGCAAGTCATACCATATCAACTCGAGCTACGACTGGAACGAGAACAACACCGGCCTCGGCATCGAGTACGAGTTTGGGCAGAAAAGCGCCTGGAAGAAAATTGCGATGGCGAATGGTTTCCGCGACAGTGCCGATGGCATGTCCTACATGGCGGGTGCTGGTCTGCACCGGCGGCTGTTCGAAACAGACAAGTGGCATCAGTTCAGTATCTACGCGGGACTGAGTGCATTTGTGATGACGCGGGAAGACGTTAACGACGGTAAGCCGTTTCCGGGGGTCTTGCCGAGCATCAGTGTCGGCAACAGCAGCGTCGGGTTCAACCTGACTTACATGCCGCGCACGGCGATTGAAAAATTTACAAATTCGCGCGTAGTCGATCCCACAATCGACGGCATACTGTTCCTCCAGTTCAAGGTCAGCCTGGACGAGCTTCTGCAATAGGCGAATACTTACAATTCGGAAAGGATGCTGGCTGGTGATCCGCAGCGGGCGCTTGACCTCAGCCAGCTTGATGATCCGGACTCATGAACTCCCGTGCAACGAACACGAAACTGAAGCCGAACATGGCGCGTTGTAACAAGCCCCTGGCATCCGGGTACACAGCCATCGCGAGCGGAACGGCGACTGAAATTGCCAACCCCGCCCATGCCAGAACGTCGCGCCTGGATTCGCCCGGTGCGAACAACCTGGCAACACATGCGAGGGCAAAAGCGGTGCCGACTATTGCCGATGCGACGGAGTGCAGCCAGTCTTCACGCATGTCGGACAGAACACCGGGCAGGATTGAGGCATTCGACCAGATCGCGGTGCCGATAAGACCCATGCCAAATACGATAAGCGCAGCCCGCACCATAGGCCGCGTTCGCCAGTCAACAATCGCGGCCAGCAACGTACCTGAGCCGTACGCCACAAAGCCCGCGCGCATGATCCAGGCGCCCGGAAGCCGCTGACCCGCCTGTTCCGAGGTCGAGTGTTGTATCCATGAGAACTCGAGTGGCGAGAATTGCGGACCTAGAAGAACAGCCAAGAGAATGACGCCGATTCCGCCGGCAGAAAGCAAAGCAGCAGTTGCCCGGTGCATCGCAACAATATAGCCCTGTTTCACTGGCACAACTAATGGTCGCGGTAAACTGGTACGGGAAGGAATGCATGTCCAGAGTGACATCCGGCCGCTCAGGACCAGTTCAGCATGGCGAAGACCATATATAAGGGGATTCGCGATGTAGTCGACCGGCGCTTGCGCGGCCCACAGGCGACAGGCAAGATTGCCGCTCGACGCCTGGCCGCAGTGGCCCAGGTGCGCAGCGAGGGTCATAAAATGAAACGCTTTGCTCTGAGTCTATTGGCTGCAACAATTCTTGCGCTGCCTGCGCTTGCTGCCCTGACCGTTGGCGATACAGCGCCCGTATTTGTCGCCAGGGCGTCGCTGGCGGGTGAAGAGTTCGATTACTCGCTGGGTGATGCGCTGAAGAAAGGCCCGGTGGTTGTGTATTTTTATCCATCCGCCTACACACAAGGTTGCAATATCCAGGCGCATGAATTTGCGACGCGCATGGATGAATTTACAGCCGCTGGCGCCAGCGTAATCGGCGTGTCTCTCGACAGCATAGAAAGACTCAATGATTTCTCGGCGGATCCGGAGTACTGCGCCGGCAAGCTCACCGTCGCGTCGGACGCGTCCGGCGAAATCGCCCGATCCTATGACATTGCGGTGCGGGAGCGTCGCGAGGGCGCGACGGATACACGCGGCGTCGAAATCGACCACGGTTTTGCTGAACGCACAACGTTTATTGTGGCCACGGATGGCAAGATCATGGCAACAATCGGCGGCGTCTCGCCCATGGAAAATGTACAGAAATCACTCGAAGCGGTTCAGTAGCAACCTAAGGCAAGTAGTCAGGGCGGTCGTTGCGGGCGCCCTGGTTCCGGCCCTGATCAGTGGCTGTGGCTCGGGACCCGGTGCGGAAGCGCCAGCGGATGCGATTGCCATGGACGCCGACGACATCGCCGGCATCGTCACCAGTACTGCCGGGCCGGAAGCCGGTGTCTGGGTGATTGCGGAAACACCGGATCTGGGCACGCGCTTTATCCGGATTGTGGTTACCGACGATAACGGTCGATACCTGCTGCCCGACATGCCCGAGGCTGCTTACCAGGTCTGGGTACGAGGCTACGGCCTTGCAGATTCGGAGAAAGTCCCGGCCAGGCCGGGAGACCGCCTCGATCTCGATGCTGTGGTCGCCGCGGATGCAGCGGTCGCAGCGCGCGTATATCCCGCTGCGTACTGGTACGCGATGCTGGACTTGCCCACCGAAGAAGAAGTCGCCGAACTTCCCGGCGGGCTGAATTTTTACCTCACCTGGGTGAAGAACATGGGCTGCGTCGGTTGTCACCAGATGGGCAACGAGCGCACCCGGACAATGCCGGCTGCGTTCGCCAACATCGAAGATGCGCAGCATGCCTGGGCGCGCCGCATCGCCTCGGGCCAGGCTGGAAATAACATGACCAGTATCGCGGGGCAGTCCTTGCGCGGCCTGCCGATCAAATACCTGGCTGACTGGTCCGAGCGGATTGCTGCCGGGGAATTGCCGGCGAACACGCCGCAACGCCCAAGTGGAGTCGAGCGCAATGTGGTTGCGACAGTGCGTGACTGGTCGAGCCCGAAGTACTACATGCACGATCTCTCGGGTACCGACAGACGCAACCCGACCGTCAACGGCTACGGACTTTTGTATGGCGCACCGGAACTGAGCACGGACGAGATGCCGATACTCGACCCGGTCGCGAATACCGCGACTGTTTTCAGGGTCCCGGTGCGCGACGAAGACACACCGACCACCAATGAGGACCCGGTTATCGCACCGTCAGCCTACTGGGGCGAGGAGCGCATCTGGGACAGTCGCTCCAATATCCATAATCCGATGCTCGACCAGGATGGCCGTGTCTGGCTGACAGCCCGGATTCGGGCCGCGGACAATCCGGATTTCTGCAAGCCGGGCTCGACGCATCCATCGGCGATGCTGTACCCGAAAGATCGTGCCGGGCGTCACCTTGCAATGTTCGATCCAAAAACGCAGGCCTACACCTTCATCGACACCTGTTTCAGTACCCATCACCTGCAGTTTGCCTACGATGCTCGCAACACGCTCTGGACCAGCGGCGGCGGTGATGTCGTTGGCTGGCTCGACACCACGAAGTTTCTCGCGACCGGCGACGCCGCTGCGGCGCAGGGCTGGGCGCCGCTGGTGCTTGACACCAATGGCAATGGCAGGCTGGACGCCTGGACCGAACCCGGCGATGAGCCTGACGCAGATCTCGATATGCGCGTGCCGAACGGCTTTTATGCGGTCATGCCGGAACCTCGAGGCGATGCAGTCTGGGGTTCGAATGCATTCCGCTATCCGGGCTCGATTACCCGGCTGGCGCCCGGCGACAACCCACCACAGACCTCACTTGCCGAAGTGTATTACCCGCCGTTGCCGGGTTTTGGTGTGCGCGGTGCGGACATCGACAAGAACAGCGTGGTCTGGACGTCGCTCGGCAGCGGGCACCTGGGTGAATTTGACCGGCGCAAGTGCCAGGGACCGTTGAACGGACCGGACGCGACCGGTAATCATTGCCCGGAGGGTTGGGTCCTGCACGATCTGCCGGGACCGGGTTTTGCGGAGCTCCCGGACTTCAGCGTTGAATCGAGTTATTACACCTGGGTCGACCAGCACAATTCGCTCGGCCTTGGTGAAGACGTACCGATAGCGACCGGCAACCTGTTCGATGGCGTGCACGCGCTGGTGAACAAGGAATTTGTCACCCTGCGCATCCCGTACCCGATGGGCTTTTACAGCAAGGGATTTGAAGGTCGCATCGACGATCCCGACGCCGGATGGAAGGGGCGCGGGCTGTGGGTGCCGGAAGGCGACCGCACGCCATGGCTCAAGGAAGACGGCACGGGCTCAAAGCCGATCGTCGTGCACTTTCAGCTGCGACCGGATCCGCTGGCGAAGTAGTACCTTAGCGTATCGTCTGCGGCGCTGCGGTCTCACGACGTTGCAGCTGGTATTCGAAGTGCACTCCGAGCACGTCCCGCGTGTTCGCGCGCAGCAGGTACAGGCCCTCGATGACATGCGCGTAACGCACGGGTCCGACGTCGACTGCGTCGTAACCCAACGCCTCGACCAGGCCCGCGACCGTCTTCTTGGCGGCCGCATCGTTGCCGGCGATCGGTACGCTGAGCTTGAAGCCGAGCGCGTCCGGATCGAGCATCGAATCAGTACTGATGGTATTGAACGCCTTGACGACAAAGGCACGCGGCGCCAGGTTTTGTATGCGCTCGGCGTTGGAGGTGTTGCCCGGAAAGTCGCGGTAGCCGTCCTCGGCAATGACGCGCGGATTAACCGGGTCGATAATGATCTTGCCGGACAGGTCGCCAAGCCCGGCGACCACTTCCTCGGCCGCGGTCCAGGGTACGGCGAGCAGGATAATGTCGGCTCGCGCCGCGGCTTCGGCCGGTGTCGTGGCTGAGGCGCCGTCGCCGGTTTGCCGGACCAGCTCCTGGATCTCGGCGCGATCCGGAGATCGCGATCCATAGGCGACCTGGTGTCCGAGTGCCGCAAGGCGCGGACCAAATGCCTGCGATACCTCGCCAGTGCCTATCAGCGCAATGGCTTCGGCCTGCACGGCTGGCGGCAAAGCGAACAGGATCAGGGATGCGGTAAGAATGAAATGGCGACGCATGGACATGGTTGTGCTCCTTGAGTTCAGTTTTCAAGCCGACACCGAGCAGGCCATGCGCATCATGGTTACCTGCATCGGGGGCGTGTTTTTATCTGGCCGCATAAGGTTTGTCATTGATCTGCTGGAATAGCCAGTTGCGTACCACGGCGTTGGAGTAGGTTGCATTCCAGGACCAATGCATCGTCTGCAAGATGGTTCCTGGAATAAAGAGCGTCACGAGGTGTGTCGCGTTGTTTGCCTTGGCCCGGGTCAGCTGGGCCGTAGCAAGTTCGTTTGCCGCGTCACCACGCAGAAGCCCACTCCACATCAGTTCGCCTTCCTTGCCGTAGCCGATGTCGATGTTCATGCCTTTTCGGTTCATGACCTCTGCGATATCCCGCAGGCGTTCGCCCTTGAGGCGGGTGTCATCCGGGCCGAGACTGCCAGAACCCGAGCCGTCCGTCAGTCCGGAGAAAAACCAGCCCGGCATCATATTCAGCATGCTGGCGAAATTGTCTTCGCCTGATTGCAGCGACTTGAACGCATGATAGGGGTCATAGGCTGTGCTTATTTGCGCCGCGAACAGGTCCGGATTTGCAAGAATTGTGTTCCACATCGGCACGCTGCCGCCTGCCAGGGAAATGGCATATATCCTGGCAGGGTCAATGCCATAATCAGCCACGACTTTCTTAATAATCGCGACATAATTCTGCTGCATTTCCGACTTGGAGAATTCCACGTTCCAGTTGACGTCGGCGGGACCCCCCACCGTCACGACGAACGCAGGGTTGCTGGCCTGGGACGCTGCGCTGGCCCAATACAACGCATCGGGATGCGTGAACAGCGCGCCGCGATATTTTTCGTCGTAGTCGGTGTAGCGGTAATCGCCGGATGGATAGTGAACTACGAGCGGCAAGCCGCTGGCTTTGATGGTTGCATATCCCTTGGGAACATAGAGATGGTAGTTCAGAGTGTGGCCGGTGGCAGGGTTCTGGTAGCTAAAAGTCGTGAAATCGTCGACACCCAGGCAAATCTCGCGAGACGTCACAAACCGGTTCGGCGCAATCGTCTTGCCGGAGCGGGTTGTGATTGAAGTGGACTGGAAACCATAGAACGCACTCAGTCTGTCCCGGTTGCGGCTGCTGGTGTTGAAAGTGACCTGATCCCGATACGTGGTCTGGTCCAAATTGTTGATGGTCAGATTGATGAACACGTATTTGCCATGAAGCGCCACGTCGTCCTTTTCGCCGCTGTTGTTGACGTACAGGTTGGCTATCGAGCGATCATTAACAATGTGATAGGTAAATTTGCCGGGGTGTTCGTTGCTATGCTCGATTGCCCGGGCCTCGATTTCGTCGCTGTACTCGAGACGCAGGGCGGTAGCTGTCTCGCCCCATTCCAGCACCTCGGTAATAATGGCCGCCTCGACCAGCGTTGCGCCACCCTCATCGGCACTACATGCCGAACTGGAAACGGCAAGGAAAAAGGGCGTCCACAGCAGAAAGGCTCTAATGTGTTTCACGTGCTATGCCCCCCAATCAGTCTGTCTTGACAATTCCGCAATCCTGTACGGCAATCATGGCAACGCGAATGCAACGTAGGTCGCCCCGGCATCGGCCGCGGCATTGCGACCAGGATTGGCGGCAATAACAACGTACTGCTTGCCGTTCACGGCGTAGACGGCCGGTGTCGCCCGATCGTAGCCGGGCAAAACCACGTCCCACAGGAGTTCGCCGTTGGCGCTGTCGTAAGCACGAAACTTCAGGTCGTTCTCGGTGCCGCCGGCGAACAATACACCGCTGGCGGTGAGCACGGAGCCACCGTGATTCTCGGCGCCGGTGTCGGTCAGTCCCTGTTCGGCCAGCGCCTCGTAATCGCCGAAAGGTACAGTCCAGAGGTACTCGCCGGTATTCATGTCGATGGCATTCAATGTCGCCCATGGCATCTCCCATGCCGGGAAGCCTTCCGGATCGAACCAGGTGCGATAACCGGTGAAGATGTATTTTGTGCTGGCACCACGATCGCGCATATTACGGCCAGGTGCGACCGAATCTGCACCACTGGTCAGGAAGGAAACGATGTTGGTCGCGGTTGCGGCGTTCAGCAGCGGGAAGCCGGGCATGCGGCCGCGGCCCTGCTGGATTACGGCCACAATTTCCTCCGCCGAAAGGCGCTTGCCCACATCGACCAGTGACGGGAATGCCGGGGGGATGCCCTGCAGTTCTGCGCCGTGGCATCCCATGCACTGTTCGCGATAGGTGCGCTCACCTTCACCGCTTTGGCGGTACGCTGCGGCATCAACCAGCGTGCCGAGTGATACCCAGTTGTTGACGTTCATATAAATGATGCCTTTGTCAGCATCGGCCGTGATGCCGCCATACTCGACGCCGCCGCGCCAACCTGGTGCGACCAGCGTTGTCGTGTCGACGCTCAGTGGCGTGAACGGCGCCTGCGTGCCAAGAAAGGTATCGTAGTCGGCTTGCGCCCAGGCGCGCATCTCGGGTGTGCGATTCGTAACTTCATCGCGTGTCAGGGTCAGTTTGGTGACCGGCGCCGGCAGGGTCGGTATGGGCTGGGTGCGTGACGCGACTTCGCCAGGAACCGTACTCGCCGGCACTTCCGTTTCGACGATTGGAAACAGCGGCTCGCCGCTGACGCGATCAAACAGGTAGGTCAGGCCGGCCTTGTTGGAGGCCGCCACCGCGGCCACGCGCTTGCCGTCGCGCTGCACCGTAAGCAGCACCGGTGGGGCGGCAAAATCCGCGTCCCAGAGGTCGTGACGAACGGCCTGGAAGTGCCAGAGCTTCTTGCCAGTATTCGCGTCCAGCGCGATGACGCAGTCGCTGTAAAGGTTGTCGCCGAGGCGATTGGCGCCGTAGAAGTCGTCGGCTGGCGAGCCGGTTGCGATGAAGACGATGCCGCGCTCGGTATCCACCACGGCGCCGCTCCAGGCATTGGCTCCGCCCTGTGTTTCACGCGCACCTTCGGGCCAGGTTTCGGCGCCCGGTTCGCCTGCCATCGGCACGGTATGAAATGTCCAGCGCAGCTCACCCGTGTGCACATCGTAGGCGCGCTGATCACCGGGAGGCGCGGGAGTAATCTCCGGCACACGTCCGCCGGTAATCAGCAGGTCTTTGTAGATAACCGCCGGGGACGTGGCATGAAAGGAATTATCCTCGGCGGCCCCGCGCAAATTTTCACGCAAGTCGATACGGCCGTTGTCGCCGAAACCTGCAATAGCCGTTCCGCTCGCAGGGTCGATGGCGTAAATGTAGCTTGCGACCGCGCTAAAGAGCCGGCTCTCCTTGCCGTCACTCCACCAGGTGAGGCCGCGCACGGCTGCTGCCACGCCCACGCCCGAGTCGAAAATCCATTTTTGTTTGCCGGTCGCCGCATCGAGCGCGATCACTTTTTGCAGTGGCGACACCACGTACATGGTGCCGTCGATTACCAGCGGCGTAGTCTGCACACGACCGGCATCCGGTGTTTCGTAACGCCACGCTTCCCTGAGCTCGCTGATATTTTCGCGCGTTATCTGCGATAACCTCGAGTAATGGGTGCCACCCGGGTCACCGAAATACGATGCCCAGTCGTCGCCCGCACCGGCCGTCGCGGCCGGATCCGGATCGCTGCAGGCTGCCGCTATCAACAGCGGTGTGAGAAAAAGAATACGCTTGCGCACGGTCGAGGTTCCTCCAGAGAAAATGCTCAACGCGGTGTCGACCGCAACGATACGGGTCCACCCGCTGTCGGAATGCGCTGCCCGGTGTCCTGCAGGGCACCATTGTTGACCGCGTACACCGCTATCTGCTTCTCGACGTTAAACTGCACCAGGATAGTCTTGCTGTCGGCACTGAACACGATGCCCTGACCAGCCACACCGCCGGCGAGGTCGGCTGTTTTTACTGCCTCGCCATTGCGGATCTCGAACAGCACTACGCGGCCAAGTGGATTGTGTCCCGGATTGTCCGGCGGCAGGTTGGAACCATTCATCACCTGCGCCGCGATCCAGCGGCCATCCGGAGATATGGCGACACCCTCGGGCAGCGCCGGCACCGTGATGTGCTGCACCGCGCGGAACGGCCGGCTCGAGACATCAATCAGCGTGACAGTATTGGCATCCGCATACAGCCGCCCGGGATTGATCAGCCCGGCGAGGCCGACGTTGCCGACGACGGCCCATTTACCGTCACTGGAAACGTCAATAGCGTACGGGCCGACGCCGCTGCTGACCCGGTCGCGCGCCGTCGTTACCTTGCCTGCAGCCACGTCGAGCACCAGCAGGCCCTGCGCATCGCGCAAGGCAACCAGCGCTGCCGTACCGTCGTGTGTAAAACTTACGCCGCTCAAGCGCCCGTCGCCGACCTTGAGCTGGTCCTGCAGCGTCACCTTGTTGCCGTCGATGGCGAGCACGGCGACCGTACCGTCAAGCGTCGTCGCCAGCAGCAAGTTGCCGTCGCGATTAATAGCGAGGCCCTGTGGATGCGCGCCGATGTCGATTTTTTCGATCACTCGCGGCGGGTTCGCCGCGAGATCAACAATCTGCAGGTACGTCTCCAGAACCGCCACCTGCTTGTCGTAGTCATAGCGATTGGGTGAAGACACAATCGCAAGGCGACCGTCAGGCGTGATAGCAACACCCTGCGGCGGACCCGCGATGGAGTGCTGAACTTCGACGCTTGCCAGCACCCGGGGTGGCACTGCAGCCGCATCGATCAGCGTCAGTGTGTCGGGGCCGACGCCTTCCGGAAATGTGTCCGTGCCTGCGACACGAACGTACTTGGCGTCGTTGCCGGAAACTACCAGGTCTGCCGCAATCGCCGGGCTTGCAGTAAGGACTACGGCAAGCATGCCGAGAGTGAAGGCTGGCGCCGGCGACATGCCTCGGCCCGGTATCTGTTTCATGAGTCGCAATTTCCTGTTCACTGGCTGGCAGCCGCGTGCCTGGCAAAGACAGCCGGGTTGATGATGTTTTGTGGTCGGCCCGCAAACGCGGCAATGATGTTGTCAACCGCCAGTCGGGCCATGGCATGCCGCGTTTCCTGGGTCGCCGATCCGACATGCGGCAAGGCGACCACGTTGGGCATCGTAAGCAGTGGTGAGTCCGTGGGCAGGGGTTCCTTCTCATACACGTCCAGCCCGGCGGCGAGGATGGTGCCGTTCTGCAGCGCCGCGATCAATGCGGCCTCATCGACCGTGGCACCGCGGCCGCCGTTAACGAATATCGCGCCCGGTTTCATGAGTGCAAACTCGCGGGCACCGATGATCTTCTCAGTGTCGCGGGTGAGTGGCAGCGTGTTGCAGACAAAATCGGACTGCGCCAACACATCTTCCAGCGACGCCCTGCTGGCACCCAGCTCGGCCTCGGCGACTGGCACCCGGCTGCGATTGAAATAGTGGATGGGCATATCGAAACCGAGCCGGCCACGGCGCGCGACGGCCTGGCCAATGCGCCCCATGCCGATAATGCCGAGGTTCTTGCCATGCACATTGACACCAAACTGGGCGGGTCCGATGCTGCCCTTCTGCCAGCGGCCAGCCCTGACCAGTTCAGCGAGCTCGACCACGCGTCGTGCCGCGGCCAGCAACAACGCAAAGATGGCGTCGGCGGTTGTTTCCGTGAGCACATCCGGCGTGTTCGACAGGGCGATGCCGCGTTCTGTAAGGTACTCCACATCGTAACTGTCATAGCCCACCGAGATGGTTGCGATTGCTTCAATCTTGCGCGCCGGCTCAAGCAGCGCTCTGCCGATCGTCAGGTCGACACCAAGCAGGCCATGCGCATCGCGTACTGCCGCAACAAACGCCGCGTGGTTACCGGCATCGATTTGCTCGAAGTAAGCCACGTCAAAGTATTCACGGAGCTGTTGCAGCAACGGATCGGCAAGGCGGCTGAATACAACGAGTTTTTTCATTCGAGACGATTGAGTTTCGGTTTAGTGTGCTGGCCGCTGGCGAAACGGGTCGCTGCGTTCGTCTTGTTCCAGGAATTGCACGATGTTAACAGGATCCTTGGTGTATACAATATGCGATGTTAACATCCTCGCGGGCAGCAGCTTTCAGCGCATGCCGCGCCAGCCGGGATCCAGATCCGGCCTGTGGCATCATGGAACACGAAACAACAACAACAAACTACCGGACTCGATGCATGAACAAATTACTCCGAGCACTCTTGTATATAAGCCTCGCCTGTTTCATTGGCGTGATTATTACCCTGCTTGTAAACAGCAGCTCGCCCTTGCTGGGTCCGCTGATCGCCGGGATGTTTGTGACCCTGGCACTGGGTGTACGCGGCACCAACACCGTATTCAAGTCATTCTCCTTCACGCTCTGGATTTTCTCCTCGGTTTCGCTGGCGATGTTCTATCCACACTGGTTTCTCGAAGTGGGAGGCTTCAAGCTCAGTGCGCTTATCGTGCCGCTCATTCAGATCATCATGTTTGGCATGGGCACATCGCTGAGCGTGCAGGACTTCATGGGTGTGCTGAAGATGCCCAAGGGCGTCGCGGTCGGCATCGGTCTGCAATACACGGTTATGCCGATCGTCGGCATCAGCCTGGCACTTGCTTTCGGATTCCCGCCGGAAATTGCTGCAGGTGTAGTGCTGATCGGATCGTCCCCTGGCGGCGTCGCGTCAAACGTCATGGCCTATATCGCCAATTCGAACCTCGCGCTGTCCGTCACCCTGACCGCCATTTCCACGTTGCTGTCACCGTTTGTGACGCCGGCGCTGATGCAGCTGCTGGCGGGACAATTCGTGCCGATCGAATTCATGGCGATGATGTGGAGCATCATCAAGATGATCATCATTCCTATCGTGCTGGGCGTGCTGTTCAATTACTTTCTGCATGGCAAGATGAAATGGCTCGACGATGCGATGCCGGTTTTGTCGATGACCGGAATCGCCGTCATCATCACTATCATTACTGCTGCCGGCCGGGATTCGCTGCTGGCCGTTGGCCTGTTGCTGGTCCTCGCCGCCATGATCCACAACGCCGCCGGTTATGTGTTTGGTTACTGGGGTGCCCGGCTGGCACGCCTGGATGAAAAATCCTGCCGCGCCATAGCGATCGAGGTCGGCCTGCAAAATGCGGGCATGGCTTCCGGGCTCGCGGTCGCGATGGGCAAAATCGGCACGGTCGGGCTGGCGGCAGCCGTGTTTGGGCCGTGGATGAATATCACTGGTTCCACACTCGCCAACTACTGGCGGCGCAAACCGGTCAAGGAGTAGACGCCGGATTGATCAATCCGGGCCGGGGGGCAAAGCGCTCACGGGAATCGTCAGCGTAACCACCAGGCCGCCACCGGCTGCATTTCGCGCCTGCACGGCACCGCCGATCTGGGACAGTACGCGGGCCGTAATCGCCAGGCCGATACCTGCGCCGGCCCGGTTCGTGTCCAGGCGGTAAAACGGCGCGAAGATTTTTTCCAACTCTCCTTCAGGTACACCAGCACCGCTGTCTGTAACGGTGATCGTGCAGGTGCTGTCTGCAAGGATCGTGTCGATAGTTACCCTGCCACCTGTCGGTGTCGCCTGCAGCGCATTGCGCACTACGTTCTCGATGGCGCTGACCAACAGCAATTCATCGACCTGTGCACAAGCGTCGATGGCGGGCGCGCTGCACTGCAGCGCAATATTTTTCTCACTGGCCTCGACCTCGGCGTTCGCAGCAACGCGGGCGATGACCGTAGCAATGTCGGCGCGACCGCCTGCTGGCTCCGCCTGTGTGGCGCGGGCGAGCGAAAGCACCTGCGCGGTCAGGTTGTCGAGTACGGCGACCTCGCTGCGAATCCGTTCCAGCTGCACGGCAACCTTGTCGGGCTGCCGCTCCAGCAATTCTGCAGCAATCTGCAGTCGCGCCAGCGGCGCGCGCATTTCGTGCGAAATATTTCGGAACAGCTCGCGCCTGGAGTGTGCCTGCGCTTCGAGTTCGCTCGCCATGCGATCGAACTGTCGGCCGATCTGGCCAATTTCGTCATTGCTGTAGCCGGCCTCGCCAACGCGCGCGCTCAGGTCGCCCTGGGCGAAACGGTCAACGGCGTGCGAGATGTGCCGCGCCGGGCGCGACAGCGAACGACTGAGCAGCCAGAAACTGATCAGACTGGTCACCGCTGCCAGCAACAGCAGGATCCAGCGCATGCCGCCATAGGAAAGAATGCCAAACCTGGGAAACGGTGCCGGACCCGGTATCGATACCCAGCGAGTACCATCAGCTGCAACCAGTATTGCCGAGAAATCGCCGCCCCGGCCACGGCGACGATCACCGGGTTCGTCGCCGCGGTGCCGCTCGGCGAATTCCCACATACGACTCAGTCGGCGTTGCAGATAATCCGGCACCGCGCGCTCGAGAATTTCGTGGCCCTGTTCATCGACGACGTAAATGGTCTGTCCCGGCGCAAAGTTGGCGCTGTTGGCAATCCACGCGCGCAGTCCCTCGATGCCACGATCCTCAAGAACTTCGCGCAGCAATTCATCCGCTTCGCGCGGATCGACAGCCTGTCGCGATGCGGCATCATCGGCGAGTCGAAAACTGGCAAAGATGCTGACCGTCAGGATCAGTACGGTGGTCAACCAGAAAGTGCCGAAAAGTTTCAGAAACAGACGCGGCATTACTTCAGTCCACAGTGAGACGATAACCGCTGCCGCGTACCGTCCTGATGTTGCAACGCGAGTCCCCGGTCAGCGTTATTTTTCGTCGCAGGTTGCTGACGTGAGTGTCCAGGGTACGGTCATACGGCAGCAGCTCGCGACCGATCGCATATTGGCTCAGATATTGACGCGTGACTACGGAGCCCGCCTTTTTCATCAGCGCGGACAGTACGCGCAGCTCTGTATTGGTGAGCTGCAGTTCTGCAGAGCCTACTGATGCACTCTGCCTGTTCATCTGTACCCGCAACGGGCCGACCTCAAGTAGTTCCGGCTCCTGTGCTTGGCCGCTGTCCTCGGATACCCTTTTGAGTATTGCGCGGATGCGCAGCAGCAGTTCGCGCGCGACGAACGGCTTGGCAAGGTAATCGTCTGCCCCCGCTTCCAGGCCGCGAATACGATCCGCATTTTCGCCAAGGGCAGTAAGCATGATGACGGGGACAGTCGACGTTTCCCGGAGTGTGCGCAAAGTTTCTATGCCATCGGCGCCCGGCATCATGACATCGAGCACAACCAGGTCGGGCCGCTGTTCGTTCAGCAGCAACAGCCCCCGTGCACCGTTCGGCGCGGCGACGCAGGAATAGCCTTCGGCTTCCAGCAGCTCAGTCAACATGGCCGTCAGTCTGCGGTCATCGTCGACAAGCAGGATGCATTTGCGTGTGCTTTGCTCCATCGCCGTATTCTACCGGCACATGAAGTTGGCGGCGTGACAGTTGCGCGTTATTCCACGGCAATAATCTGAAGAACTCTCAAGACCTGGGGCAATAAAGGGATCTCTCAATACTTCTTGAGAGAGACCAGTCAACAGAACGCTTAATAATGCGTCATAGGAGTTGTCTCAATCACAACAATCGATCAGGAGTTAGCCATGAAGATATCCATAATTGTTCCTGCAGTAATGTTCGCAGGCCTGGGCTCGGCCCTGGTGCTCGCGCAGGACATGCAGACAGCCGACACCGACGGTGACGGTTTTGTCTCAAAAGCCGAATTGCAGGCAGTGCACAACGCACGGTTCGACGAACATTTCGCCCGTCTCGACAAGGACGCAGACGGCCTGTTATCCAAAGAGGAGCTCGATCACGGGCCCAGGGGCGAGCGTCACGGCATGGCGCACGGCGATCGGCAGCGCGGCGAACAAGGTCGGCCGGGCCCGCAGGAAATGTTGACGCGCCTCGACACGGATGGCAGCGGCGGCTTGTCGCGGACCGAACTGGAAGGCCATCGCATCGCAGCGGACGAGGCCGCGTTTCTGGCGGCTGACCTGGACGGCAACAGCGAGCTGAATACAGAGGAGCTGGAAAAGCTCACGCAGGCACGCCGGAAATAATTCCTGCCGTGTGACCGGCGATCTAGTCCTCCAGGATCCGGCTGTAGCGTCGCGTGTCGGGCATCGTGTACACCGCGAAGAATGCGATCGCCAACATTACGGACGCATAAATATAGAAGCCTGTCTCTATGCCGTTGGCCTTGAACCACAGCGCAACGTACTCGGCCGTGCCGCCGAACGCGGCATTGGCGAGTGCATAGGGCAGGGCCACGCCAAGAGCGCGCACCTGCGTTGGAAAAAGTTCGGCTTTTACTACGGCGCTGACCGAGGTGTAACCCGACTGGATCAGCATTGCGACAATGATCAGCAGGAAAGCAGCCCATGCCGACGTGCTGCTGCCAATGGCGATCATCAGCGGCCAGGTGGCAATTGCACCGATGCCAAAGGCGGCCAGCAGCATGGTCCTGCGGCCGACAATGTCGGACAACCAGCCATAGAGTGGCTGGGCAAACATGAACACCATCAGCGCAGCAGCACTGATCTCGGTTGCCGTTTCCCGGCTGAACCCCGAGGTGTTGGTCAGAAACTTCTGCATATAAGTGGTGTACACATAAAAAATCATGGAGCCACCGGCGGTCAGTGCGACGATGGTCAGTACTTCGCGCGGATGTTCCCTGAACAGCATGCGTGCGCTGGTTTTTACGGCACCCGCCGCCCTGCCCGCGGTGAATGACTTGCTTTCCTCCATGCGCCGGCGCAACCAGAACACGACGATCGCGAGTGCGGCACCGAGTACGAACGGCACGCGCCAGCCCCAGCTCTCCATCGCTTCCTGCGGCAGTGTCTTCTGCAGCACGATCAGCACCGCAAGCGCCATCAGCTGGCCGCCAATCAGCGTCACGTAGATAAAGCTGGACCAGAAGCCCCGGTACTGCTTGCCGGCGACTTCGCTCATGTAGGTGGCGCTGGCTCCGTACTCGCCGCCGAGCGACAGGCCCTGGAGCATGCGCGCCAGTACCAGGATTACAGGCGCCGCGACGCCGATGGTCGCGGCCCCGGGCAGCAATGCGATCACGAGTGAGCCGAAGCACATCATGCCGACCGACAGCGTGAGACCCGCCTTGCGACCGGCGCGGTCGGAATACAGCCCCATGAACCAGGCGCCGATCGGGCGCACCAGGAAGCCAACCGCAAATACCGCGGCGGCCCGCAGCAGTTGCGCGGTCTGATCGCCCTCCGGGAAGAATATCGGCGCGAAATAGAGCGCGGTTGCGGCGTAGGTGTACCAGTCAAACCACTCGACAAAGTTACCGGCCGAACCGGCTATAATCGCCCGGACACGAGCCAGCGTTGCCTGCGAGGCATCGGTTTTCGCTGCTGTG